>OJLB01000002.1_pt1 | contig 264162 bp, 228 predicted proteins | sample 1596861 | NCBI WGS metagenome assembly OJLB01 (sample SAMEA3904681, study PRJEB24821) | metagenome | biome: Builtin; feature: hospital; material: surface | place: USA | collected 2013-06-06
TGAACAAGCTTAAAACACATACATCGACGATTGAATCCATTCCGGCCAGTCCGCCCTCTTGGACAAACTGACGAAGAAGCATTTGCCATGCACTCTTCATTTCATTCGGCACACTTCCAGACTTGCTTTTGACATCGCAAATCAAAGCAACGGCATTCTGGGAGAAGTTTAATGAAGGGCTGGCCGTCATGAAGATTTCGGACGAATATGTCGACACTTTAGCTGGTGACCTGTATTCGCGAGGATTAGGCTTGACTGGAAGAAGCAAAGCCGGGTGGAGCTTGATTGCGTTTTGCACATAATCCTGGATGAACGCACTTGCACTCTCGGGAGCATGAACGAGTAGCAGTCTGTGTGTGTGAGTCAAACAATTTTGAATGACCAACGTACGGAACCCAACCGCGCAGAGCAAAGGTACCTGAGAGCACTCGCTCTACAGAGTCCTTCGGGGGCTGATCAGAATCAGATTCGGTAAGAGTTTCAGCATAAGATGAATTCCACTCAAGAAGCATATGTGCAAACTTAGACGCATTGTCTTTGTTCAATGCACATGCCGCGATAAAATGAGTTTCTGCTTCATAGAATTGCTTGTCTGTTATTTGTGAGAGAAAAAAAAAAAAACATACCGCGAGCCAATAATTCAGCAAGGAAGAGTCGAAGCTTCTCGTCACCGAGAGGGTTTTGTGTCGCTGAAATTGCCCATTTGTTTGCGGCCATGACAGTTTTACGACGCCACATAGGCGACTTAGTCTTTTCAAGAATCGAAGTGATACGTTCGCGTGACGTGTTATCCATAGGAACATGAGCTTGCATGTACACCTCAAGAAGGTATTCAGCCAGGTCGCATGCGCTTCCTTCTTCATTCATGTCTAGCAGTTGAATCGCGCCACTGTGTAGGGTTTCTACTGCTTCATTGTGCTTATTTTTTCGCATGAGACGAACCGTCTTTGTGCGAAGTTTCTGGTGAAGTTCATAACCACCATTCCCACCCGGGATAGTACCTAGGTCCATTTGTACGATTACTTCGTGTGTCACACTACATCTCTTTCATTATTGAACACACACTGCGTGGGCCCCGGCACGGAGTAGCGCGTGCACGAGAATGCCGTAGGTCTCGGCCGAATCAAATGAGTCTGGCGAGGCGTTGAATTCCGGAGAGGTCGAGGCGCATGGTGCGCCATTCGTCCAGCATCTCCGCGCCCAACGTATTATGGTAAAATCCTATAGATGGCCTGGACGTCAGGCTCGTCATTATACTTACTTGTTCCATGTAAGAACAGACCACTCGAGCCGAAGGCAATGGTTCTTTTCAGCAATCTCACCTAGACGCTTGAAGAGGTGCTTCCCAATACCCTTGTTCCTGTACTCTGGATAGACGAAAAGGTCCTCAAGGTATAGAGTAGGGCGTGACGTCCACGTCGAATACGCATAGTAGTACTTGTACCATTAGTTGTTTCCTCTAGCTTCAAGCAACGTACCAATGAAAAGCCAACTGGTTTCTTTCGGCCCTCGCCCACGTCAATCTCCGCGAGGATCACATACGCAAAGTGTTGATCGAAAAGTGTGGTCACTAACTTAGTTTATTGGTAAGTCTCAAAACATGTACATACAGAATCTTCAGTGGCATCGACTTGGTCTAAAGACTTTTCGTAAATAGCGAGCTGTTTGATCTAGTTTCAACATGAGTCTAACTGGTACGCACGAATTCAAGAATCACCGGGACATCCGCACGAGTAGCCTCACGAATAATCAGTGACGACATGGCGACTTAACCTAAGGCGTTGATCAACAGCCTTTAGTTCCGTAGTGCGCTAGCACCGATGCCGCTTATCTAATGCGCAATATGAGTTGTGCAACCATTGCAGAACGGCGGGGAAAGAGCTACTACATGTTATACATAGAGTATTCAGCTAAATTGGAAGACTCATGGGTGACTCACATATTAGTAGGTATGAGCGGCCCTTACCAGTTAGAAAATATAATTTTGCAACAATTCCGGCATAAACTAGACGATAAATAATCAGTTTCATTTGGTGTTGATAGACTCGAGCCCCTCCAGGCTATTAACACTGTTGCCACGAATAACCTTATCTTGTGTTAGCCAGAAAAGACAAGAGAATACATAGTACATACAACCGTGCCACATCGTGCACCGTCGACCCAAAGATGTTGATTATTTTCGGCCTGAACTTGCTCAACAGCCTCATCTACAACAAGATTCAGAAAAAGATCATATCCGCGAAGGTTCCCTTTAATCTTTCTACCTCCCTGCATGTTGATCAGGATATTTTTATCGAGGAAACGTTTGAGTTCAGGCTGCGACACTTTCGACATATTTAAGCGTGTATGTGCTGTTTTCGATACAAAGTTGAGATGCGAACGGCAAGGATTCACATCACTTGGGGATATAAACTCTGAGATGTTTGCGCCAGTCCCTCCACATGTCCGTAATGTCCTTTTTCGAGTACTACTTAGTCCTAGTCTGAGATGATTGTACCAGACTTACATACGAGAGTTCTTGATGATACGACTTGAGTACTTTATTATACTGCTGATTCAAACTAGTGGTCACACATAGATATACTGTAGCATCCATACGACATTCCCGCCTTGAGACATCTCAAGGCCACACTCAATATTGTGTCACGTGATTTGGTGCTCTGGCCGCGTGGTTCAACAAGATCAAGTGCTATGTACGATCTGTGCACGCCTAGGACAACGATTTCTCGCCGCACATTCCTACCCACGTCAATGAATGGGGAGAACGGAGATGCGAACGGATCAAGCGTATTGTTTGACCATGAAGATATCGAAGGGGTAGGGGAGTTTTCAAGGAATACACCATATCGAAGAGTAGCATCGATTCTTGATCGTGCACGCTTGATTTTAGCCCGTTTCGGGCGATTGTCTGGCATGAGGCTTCCGGGCATCACATACTCCTCTATGCAATCTGAAACGGCGAGTTCTCGGCATACTACACATACGATGGGAGGTGGAATGAGTCAGGATGGTGTGTTTTCGAATTTGAATGCCAAGCCCGAGACAAGGCGCTCTGCGGTCGACCCCCATGACCGTGGCGATGATGATGACCTAGCTGATGATACTCCCCCACCGACGTATGAAGTGGCAGCTGCAGATGCAGCTCCTACGTACTGGGAAAGCAACGTGTTTGGCGGGTCTTCATTGGCGGATTCGGAAGGTGTCTGGTCTGAAAATAGTGCTTACGTGGGTGAAGTGTCAGACATGCTACAAGACGGAATGATGGTTGGGACCATTTTTGCATTTCTTTGGAATCTATTTGTGAGCACTTCGTTTCAATTTATTGGATTCGTTCTCACTTTTCTCCTTCATTCTACTCATGCGGCCAAGTTCGGGAGCCGTGCGGGCCTTGGAATTTCTCTCCTGCAATATGGTTACGACCTGCGTCTAACAGTACAGTCATCTTTGGAATCTGTTTCATCCCAGGAAAATGGTAACAATGATAATAATGAAGACAATATGCCTTCATCAGAAGCCATTCAAAGATCAAATATTGGCTGTGATCTTGTGATGGCGTTAGGGATCTTTCTATTTCTTGACGCGGTTATCAAGTTTTATCTTTTGTATCGCAAGAGCAGCAAAATTGTGGCTGAATCCCGCCGACAAGAACGAGAAACTGTAACGTTGACAAATGATAATAATTCACCCGCATCAGAAGAACCCGTGCCATTTGTTACCCGATTTGCCAACTGGATCCGTTCAGGCCCAATAGCCTTGATCACAGAGACTGTTGGTAATATACAACGGTCTGTCTCGCATGACATTAGCGTGTTTATGGGTGATCATGGCGCGCATTCGGCTGAAGATTATGTGATACGACCCGGTTACGGCTTTGATAACTACCCGATCATCTTCTCATTGCGGGATAGCGCACTGCACGCGAACATGAACGAAGAAGAGTTTGCACACCATCTTGGCCTTACAGATCCATTTACTGGGCGTGTGCAGTCCTTCGCCGGAAATGAGCCTGCTCATGAACTGCGTTCTGTGCGTTTCATGTAACAAAATGACGGCCCTCTTACATCATACCCCGCCTGCGTGATTGGTTCATCGCGCTCATACAAAGGATAAATTTCGGTATTTTGTACAAATAGCTATGATACAAACGAATATGTGTACATGCTCAAGACTAAACGCTTTAGTTATTACCTTGCCTTGCGCACAGCCATTGCAGTGTCTTGTCAATGTTTTGCATGTTGCGACTGCTTATACTGTAACAGAAGACTTCACGATCATTGATGTCGTGCAATTTCATTAGGTCCACGACTTGCGACGTTGTGGCGCAATTAGGTACATCGTTTTTTGCTGCCAAAACAAGAACGGGAATTTCTTGCAGAGATGGTTGCTTGATCAAAGTATGTAGTTCCTGACTGGCAATTTTCCACGCGCAACTTTGACACTGGCGCTCTTTGCTGCCTTCTTCAGAGCCATCCTGTACGGCTTGGTCTCCCTGCCTTGGACAAGGGACACTTGCATCGACCAAAAAAACAATAGCAGATGTACCTGCACAATACCGTGTCCACATGGACCGAAAGCGAGGCTGGCCACTTACAGATTAGCAAGTCACAACGTACCCGATATCCCATAGTTTCATTGTCACGCTGCCCTTGCGCAATTGGCGCAAATTGTATCCTACTGTGGGGGGAATTTGCTCGGAAAACTCTCCATCTGTTAAGACATGTACAAAAGATGTTTTCCCAGCATTCGGCAATCCAACAATGCAGATATCTAATTGTTTACCAAATATAAGCGATGCAAACCATCGCCAGACTTCAACGAGCATCAGGAACAGGATTTGGCTAAAGGAAGCGCATTGGATGATATCATTTTACGCATGTGGGACACCATTCCCAATGATCGTTAAATCGGCCGAAATTTGAGTTCATACCACATCATGTCCTACCACTCCCAATATGTGTCGCAGATTGCAGACGCTACCAATCGCTGGTCCAAGAACTTCCCTCCTCTGCCTGCTCGCCCGTCCTTAACGCTCCCACCGTCAAACAAAAATGAAAAAGTATTCACGTGGGAATATCTAAGTGAAGTTTTCGAGGCGTTTTCTCAGCGCGAACGAGCCATGGAAATGCGAATCGAAGCGTTATGCTTCAATGCGGAACAAAGTCTGCAGGCTCTAAGTGATGACGAAAATATCCAATCTCATGAGACAGAGAATGCTAACCCGGTACTTGGAGTCAGACTGTTGCAGCGCGTCGACTTACTACAAAAAGAGAATGACGACCTTGCTGAACGAGTAAAAGATCTCATGCAGCTTTCTTCTAGTGAACAACAAATTCAAGACTTGAAACGCGAAGTTGAAGGTTCGTCTTTCCGAAGATCACTCACAACAGACTCTCACAAGCTCATTTCGGCCCTGGATTCGGCATTATCAAGTATGGAAGCGGCAAAGTAGTCACCCTCTAAAATTTACCGCAATTTATTCAGGATCGATAGCTTATTTATTTCGGAGCAGTGTGGGTTTTACCTCTCCTTATACCCGTTGAATCAAACTGCCATTTATCATGCGTTTGCTTTGAAGCCAATCGTGGGTCTGAGTGGCACGTACAGACCCATTGGCCTCCACTTCTTTAAAGTCAGTCAGCCTCGCGCCTAGCTCTCAAGCAATTATAATCATTTCCTATCGAGTGTGGCAATCTGCTAGAAGCATGCAGGCCATGGGAGGCTACAGACATGGTTGGAACGTTTTATCAATGCTGTTACATTTAGACAAGTATTGTACCTTTCGAACTCGATTCCCAATACACCTCTGCTATACAAGACCGTTGAGTACAAGCTCACGCATGTTGACCGTGTTCAAGCCATGTTCTACATGCTCTTCGTTGAACAAGAAATCAGGATCATCTCATCCTGAACAAGAAACAGAATATTTCTACCCCGATGTTCTAGAAGCTATGCAGCAAATTAAGTGCGATGAAGTTAAGCAGGATTTTACCAACAGCCCTGACGACGACAACGATCTGGAGCACACATCACAAGTATGGATGCTTTCGCAAACGTTAATTAATGAAAAAGACGAGAGATCTATGAGTGTCCCCTTGTCATTTATACCTGCTGAAATTAACAACACGGCAGAATTGGTACATTGCCAAGCGTGTGCCTATGGTCGCAGGCATGCCCCATCAGGTGCAGGCACTCAGACTAACGCGCAACGGCCCTACTTCAGCACATGGCCGCGAAGCCAATGGAATGTTAGACACTTTTCATCAATACCACTCTCTTCAATGAATCAAAGCTCACCGTATGATATTCTTCACGTCCCAAGAACGGCCACCCGACAAGAGATCAAGGCCAACTATTATGGTCTCGTAAAAAAACTGCATCCTGACACAAATCACTCCGCCTCAATATCCAAACAAGAAAAGGATTCTCGAGTTGAAAAATTCCGCATTGTTGTCAAAGCATACGAGCTTCTCATGGACGAAAAGAGACGTTTGATGTACGATAGATATGGTGTTGGCTGGGGCTCCGGGCATACGGCTGTACCAAGTTCAGGACGTCATTCTCGTTCAGCATCCTTTGGACCACGCTCAGACGATGACTGGGAACATTGGTATATGTGGAGAGAAGTTGTTCGCAGGTCGAGATACCAGCGCGATGCCTCTTGGCAGCGCATGGCTCAAAATCCATATCATGAACACCAATTCTACGGGTTTGCCTTTACTTCGGCTGAGGATGCAAAGCGTCAACAAGAAGCTGCACCTTGGAATCAGAAAGTCTTTATATTTATTTTTTTAATGGGATGCGTTCTATCTGCTATCCAGATTCTTGGGGTACGTGCTTATGGGACGCGCGATAGCACAATCTCTATTCAACACTCTTCAAAGGCAGCACAGAATCTGGAAGATGCTAGACGAGCTGCTCGAAGCGAGGAAGGGCTGCAACGTCAACGACTGATGCTTGAACGGGCTCGAGAATTCAAGCACTTACGCTCTGGAGAGTCTCCCGAGGCATTACCCACGCCTGCTTGAAGCGCCACGACCCGATTTTCATTTCCACTTGTTATTTTCTTTCACATACAAGTTCGACATAACACATTCTACAAGAATTTCTGTCCACTGATGATCTCTACGTACTCTTTGCAATGACTCCACCATATGTCCGAACCACGTCGATTAGTAAAATCGGTCGAATTAACCATTTGCGATATAGGCGTTATGATGGTGCTGGCTTGACGCACAGTTATGATTGCGGATGGTGGGTCCCATGCCGAGGCAGAACCAGCATGCTTTTCCAAAAATTCACAACACTGCACAGCGACTCGAGCTGCATGAACCCTATCGAGCGGAGCAGGTGTGCCACCTTGCAAAACGTGGCTTAGTCGCTCGTAGCGACAGTCGAATATGCCTGCACCTTCCTCGCCATATATCTTAGCGATCGTTTGGGCCGTATATATGGAGGAAGCCCTCTCATTGCAAATCACGATGCGACCATCATTGATATATTCAGGATCATAGTTGAATCTTCGGCGCATGAACTGTATATCACGGTTGAGTTGTTGCAACGTGACGCCATCTTCCGGCGTATAGACGACAGCCGCCGAAACGGCGAGTGCACCCATAACTGCCAAAAAACCACATTGACCGCCTTGTACTTCCACAACGAAAACACGATTCCGAGACGCTGACGCAGACTGGATAATCATATCACAAGCATTCACCATAACATCGAGTGATGTATGTACACCAATTGCATTTTCATTCATGGGCACATTATTTGATAATGTTGCTGGAATGCCAAGAAGGGGGATTCGAAATGCTGCGTACTTTGATCGAGCCTCACTCAAAATTTTTATGGAGGTGAAGGTCTCGAACCCTCCGATGATCAAAAGTGCCTGGATGTTGTGTTTCTGCAACTGCTCTGCCACACCATCGAGGTTTTCAATCGGTAATGTGCGATTTGTACCCAATTCGGAACCACCAGAGGTTGCCCATGAATCGACTCGAAGCCAGCTTGCTTTGGTAATAATGCCCTTAAGAAGACCGGAAAATCCATTATGAATCAACAAGGCTGTGTGACCGCGGCGCAAGCAGAAGCGAACAGCTGTCCGAGTAGCGCTATTCATTCCACCAGCTGGTGCTCCAACGTGCATAATACCAATGCATAATGCCTCCCTTGGCTTGTGGTGGGCAGATGACGCGGCGGCATTGTAAGTGAATGTGTCGAAACTAGCACGAAAGTCAGTCCCACGCGCATCCTGTGCATCTTCGAAGCGTTTTTCTGCAATTGCCTTTGGAAGCAAATTGTTTCGCTCGATCGATTCGCGCAACGGAAGGCGTTTGATTCTCCCCTCGCGAATTCCAATTATATACGCTGGTTTACTTGGCTCATCCTCCAGAAGCACCTTTAGAGCATCAATCCCTTGCAGAGTGGCCAAAATACGATCGTTTGCATCCGGAAGCCCACCTCGCTGCGTGTGCCCCAGCATAGTAACGCGAGTGTCCAAATGCAAGTCTTGCGATAAAACTTCTGCCACCATATTTGCCTTGATGGGTTGTAACTCCCGATCAATGGCACCTTCTGCAACGATTACAATCGACTTTCGTTTACCCTTATCGCGAATCGAAAGCAATGACTCGCGAAGATGTGCACGCCAGTCGTCTGGTGGTGGGCGTTCAGGTACGAATATATAATCAGCGCCTGATGCAATGCCAGCCATGAGTGCTAGCCATCCGCAATTTCGACCCATAACTTCGACAACAAATGCACGGCTATGTGAAGAAGCTGTGCTGGATATTGCATCGAGAGCCTCACATATGCGTAGCAAGGCTGTTGAAGAGCCAATTGTCAAATCCGTGCTTGTCAAATCATTGTCAATAGAGCCCACTAGACCAACAATGTGTAATTGGCAGAATGAATGCGCTTGTTCTGCTGAAATCCGGTCTTGATCAATGAGTGATTCTAGCAATGAAGGCCATTCTTGTCGAAGAATATCGGCACCAGTTAAACTGCCGTCACCTCCGCAAATCACAAGCGAAGAAATTCCATGACTGATGAGATTGTACGCTGCATCCAGACGGCCCTCTCTTTGCAAAAATTCTTTGCAACGTGCAGATCCAATTAAGGTACCGCCTTGGTTCTCCCACCCTCGAACGTCGTCCCAACCAACTTGAATGATGTACTGGTTATGATAACTCGAGTCACCATCCTCCAGATCACCGAGACGGAAAAAGTCACCACATCCATACGAAAGAGGCACGTCATTGACTATACGTGGGTTCATTTTGGCTCGCGTCTCATTGCTTGTGCACTCTTGGTTTCCTTTCACTAGACCAGCGAATCCTTCACGAATCACAAATGTTTCATAACCATGGTAAATAGCCATTTTAACCACAGCAGAAACGGCTGAGTTCATTCCAGCACAGTCGCCCCCGGATGTCAGAATGCCCAAACGTCTTGCTTGCGAGGTCATGATCGAATGGTGGTAGAAGTAACGTACAGTGTGACCGAGACATCACCCGTCCATTGAGACTTCACATGACCGATTGTCACAACCCACTTTATTATGAGCTTATTTCCACACCCCCAGATTTGTGATGAAATCACGTATCTTCACATCCTTGAAGCCACCGAAAACGTTCAGAATATGCCCATACACTCAAGTCAATGCTATAGCACATATCTAAATTCTAGAGCAACGTTTATGGAACCCGTGTGTTAAAAAGAAGAGTAAAGAGCTCGAATGGTCATTGTTTGATTAAGACAACACAGAGCGAGCGAACGGAATCAATGGGCTCCAACACGAGCGGGACATTCGCCATCCACACCACCAATCTGGGTATGAAAGTAGATGCCTTGATGATCATTGTTATTGAATACCCGAGGAACTGTGGGAATCCCATGTACATTTTCTTGACCAGGATAGAGTTTCCAATTAGTTGAATTGCCCGGGTAGATCCAGATATAATTTGACGGATGCTGATAGCCATAGATATGAATCGGAACTGTGGGGACCCAGTCACGACCATTTATTGCCCAACGAAGTTTATGACCGATCGTACGGTCTACAAACGAAGCAAACGTAGGGTTACCAACACGTGGCAAGCCGAACAAGTAGGACCTGAAGAGACCACCATCAAGACGGAGTTCAATATCCATCGCCGCCAAAAGTCCAATGGCTGCACCCTGAGAATGACCGATGACCGTAACGCGAGATTCATTTTTTTCATTTTTGTATTTTTTCAACGCGCGAAAGATGTCATCGACAAGCTTGACGTAGGCGATTTGAAAACCATTCATAATTTTAGCACCTTTAGGATAGTACTGTGAATAACGCTCATCCGGATCAAATGGATTGTATTGAAAGTCATTCAATATTGAGCGTGTAGAAGATCCATTTGTACCTTGAATTGCTACTGCAATACCAAGACTCTCGGAATGATATAGATTTACACGTTGTCGCTGATCACCATCGCCAATTCTCCACAAAAAGGTGGCATCACCAAGTTGCAAGCCAGGTTCGTACGAGCTAGGGCTACAGTACGTCTGTTGGACCAGACCGGCCGCTTGTGTGAATGGCTCAATTTTGTAGGTAACATCCACAGGCTGCTGCGTTGAGCTAGCTGCGCGTGGATGAAGTGGACCAGCCAGCACTGAAACAATAAATCCTAGCACTAATGATGCCACACCCCCGAACCTCATGTTCAATGTAAGCTTGGTGTGGAACAATAGCGAACTGGCCTCGTAGAATGCCAGTTATACGGAGAATGCATGAGCCCACACGCGGCGTGTTATTCTATCCTCCACATCTTTCACAAATTTGCTGCGCTGGTTTTATTCATTTGCTACGTATGATCTTTCAAGAGTTGGAGCACCGCCATATTGAGGCCACGTCAATAGAACTAAAGTATCTGGCGCGATAATATGATTTATCCATTCGATAAAACATCTTGATAATAAACACAACACACGAAGAGGGTCCAAAGTTCAATATCCTCCGAGAACGGCTGGGCATTTGCCCAAAGAGGCACCAATCTGAGTGTGGAAGTAAATGCCTTCGTGGTCATCGAAGTTGAACTCACGGGCTACAGTGAGCATTCCGTGAACATTTTCCTGACCGGGATACAGCTTCCAGTTAGTCGAGTTAGCTGGATAGATCCAGACGTAATTTGACGGGTGTTGGTAGCCCAACGCTCGCGGTGGAACAGTTGGGACCCAGTCTCGTCCATTTACAACCCAGTGCAATTTGTCACCAATCTTGCGGTCAACAAAATTAGCAAAGATAGGATTACCAACTCGTGGAAGACCGAACAGATAAGATTTGAATAGACCATCTTCAAGGCGAAGATTAATGTCCAAAGACGCAAGCAGACCAATTGCAGCACCAAGCGAGTGTCCAATCACAGTAACGCGCGACTCATTCTTTTCTTGCTTGAACTTCTTCACGTGGTCAAAGATATCATCGACAAGATCAGTATACCCCTTTTGGAATCCATTCATAACCTTTGTACCTTGAGGGAGGAATTGACGGTAGCGGTTGTCAGGATCAACAGGACGCAACTGAGCATCATGCAAATCGGAACGTAACGAAGATGTATTGGTACCTTGGATTGCAACTGCGATTCCTAGACTGTCTGATTGATATAAATTCACTCGCTGTCTGACGTTTCCATCGCCAGCTGTCCATAAAAGCGTAGCATCACCGAGCTTGAGTCCGTAGTCGTGTGCCTGCTCACCACAATAAGTTTCTTGAGCTAGAACGGCTGCTTGGGAAAACATATCCAGATTGTAAGGAACATCGACAGGCTGGTCTGTAGAACTAGCGGCATGATGCTCGATCAAAGCTCCAGAGACAAGCGCGGAGCAGCCCAAAAACAGAGAGATAATAGGACCTAGGATCATGGTTGTGAGCACAGCTACTAATGACCCGTACGGCGCACTTCCAAGATAAATATTGTGTACTCTCCACAACAGTCTAAGCCATCCACTCAGAAGTCGTTATCGGCGCACATGCGCTTTGACATCGTATAAGATGCAGCGCTGTGCAGTCAGGACACAACTCCAAAAAAATCGTGCCGAACCAATTAAATCAATCATCAACTACTAGCCTTGAACCTTATCTGCACGACTAAAAGATGCCGAGACCCTAATATTTCCTAAATAGGCAGTTAGAGCATTTAGTAGCCGCCAAGTTGGGAAGGGCAAGGACCGCTCCTGCCCCCGATTTTCGAGTGGAAATAGACTCCTAGATGGTCTGAAGTGCCAACGTCCTGTGGCACGGTGAGCATCCCATGAACGTTTTCTTGTCCAGGGTAAAGCCTCCAGTTGTCGGAGTTAGATGGATAAATCCAAATATAGTTTGACGGATGTTGATAGCCAAACGGACGGGGCGGCACAAGAGGAACCCAGTCGCCGCCATTCACAACCCAATGGAGCCTATCACCGATGGTTTTGTCAACAAAGTCTGCAAAGGTTGGGTTTCCAACGCGAGGGAGTCCGAAGAGATATGCTTTGTGAAGCCCACCGTTCATACGCAAAGCAATGTCCATGGAACCAAGCAACCCCATTGCTGCCCCAAGAGAATGTCCTGTGACAGTGACACGGGTCTCATTCTTTTCTTGCTTGAACTTTTCCACATGCTTGAAAACAGTGTCAACGTCATCAGTGTAAGCATTTTGGAATCCGTTCATAACCTTGGTGCCTTTGGGATAGTACTGCTTGTAGCGCGCATCTGGATCAACGGGACGGAACTGGATGTCGTGGAAGTCAGAAAACGGCGAAATCGAGTTCGTGCCCTGGAAAGCAACTACAATACCGAGACTGTCGGAATGGTGCACATTTACTCGTTGTTTAAGGCTTCCGTCGCCAGTTGTCCACAGCAGAGTCGAGTCCCCAGTTTTCAGTCCGTAATCGTGGGCCCCCTTTGTACAATATGCTTGCTGTGCTAACGAGGCTGCTTGCGTGAATTCATCAATATCATAAGGCACATCGACAGGTTGATCCGTGGATTTTGCAGCTCGGGTTTCAATAGATGCTCCAGAGACGAGCACAAAGTAACTCAGGAGAAAGGAGATTACGGGACCCACAATCATGGCGAGCACTAACTTGACGGTTGCATTGATGATGGCATACCAGCATCACAATATATACACGTTTCACGGTAAATTAAATCGTCCAGTCAGATATCTCAATTGGTGCACATGCTCATCTCCAAAATAATTATGCAGGAATGAGAGTCCCGCTCAAATGCAGCCAATGCGATCGAACGTCTAGTAGCACACGATAGGTGCTAGACGGATACTGTTTGAAGATCATCCCCTAGATTTGCCTAACCACACTGAACTGTATTCTTATCGCCATAGCATTTAGAAACCTTCTGTACTATCACTATATCAACCACTTTACGGTCTGAATGCAAAACTTGAACCCAAGTTGATTGCTATCAACATCCAGAGGCACAGTGAGCATGTTACGAAAGTTTGAAACTTGAATAACGCTTCTCGCGTGTAGGATTTGCCAGACAATTTACACAAAGCTGGATGAATGTTAATAACGTAGCGCACGAGGCGGCGCAAAAGGTTGCCAGTCACCGCCTTTCCCAACCCAATGGAGCTTATCGAAGATGGTTTTGTCATCAAAGTTTGCAAAGGGTGTGTTTTCAAAATAAATAAGACCGAACAGATACGCTGTTAGAAGCCTAATGTCCACGGAACCGAGCAAGCTCATACCTGCGCCCAGCGAACAGCCATTGGAAGGTGCATGTATATCGTTCCTTTACTTTTAAACGTTTGCACTAGCTAAAAAAACTTCGTGAATACGATTCGCGTGTGCGCATAGAAAACCGTTCACAGCTTGAACACCCTTAGATAGTATTTTTGTATTTATAACCTGGATTAACAGAAAGACATTGGGCATCCGGTTAATCAAAAATCAATAACAAATTGTTCATGCTTTAGACAGGGGTGGAATTGCCCGCTCTCGGTAAAAAACTTTCGCTTTTGAATTCCGATCGCCAGCCGACCAAAAAGGGTCGACTCACGAACTTGAAACCTGTAGTTTTTAGCCTGATTGAAACAATAAGCTTGCGGGCTAGAGTAGCTGTTTGAGAAAATGGGTTGATGATCTAAGGAGCATTGACAGGTTGCTATATGAAGCTGAGATCTCTAAGCTTGATTGAAACTCTTGTGGTAATTTCAAGAGGTAAATGGAAGACAGTTGGAAAGAAACATAAGTGCATTTGGGCATTAAAGAAGCGTGCAGTTAGAGTATTCTCTGAACTAATGTTGTTCCACTCCCCCATAGTTCGACTACACCTGGATTTCTGACTGTGATTAGTCAGCGAACACTATACTAATTGGACGATTTGAATACGGGAAAGCCCAAAAACGTTCCACATGCTGACATCCAGGAACCGTTCCACTTGATAAATAGCGACCAATAACCATATCAAATGAAACAACAACATTAACATCTGCGAATTACCCCATCTGGGAAAGCTATGATCACACTGCAATAGCACTGAGGTTCATTAATAGCGCAACTTCCAACCAAGTAAAACGGAGACTTTTTCATTAAAAAACACAGATGCAACAGCTCTCATGACCTCGACATCATTAATGAGCACCAACCTGAGCTGGGCACTCGCCCATAACAGCACCGATCTGGGTGTGGAAGTAGATACCTTGGTGGTCGTCAAAGTTGAACTCGCGAGCAACTGTGAGGATACCGTGGACATTCTCTTGGCCAGGGTAAAGCTTCGCGCTCGTGCTGTTGCCTGGGTAGATCCAAAGATAGTCAGATGGGTGCTGGTAACCAAGAGCGCGCGGCGGCACCGTTGGAACCCAGTCGCGACCATTGATGATCGAGTGGAACTTGTCACCGATCTTTTGGTCAACGAACGAAGCAAATGTTGGGTTACCAAGACGGGGAAGTCCAAACAGATACGTCTTGTACAGACCACCATCCATACGCAGCTCAATGTCCATAGCGCAAAGCAAGCCCATAGCGGCACCAAGCGAGTGGCCAATGACGGTCACGCGCTTTTCATTCTTCTCTTTCTTGTACTTCTCAACTGCAGTGAAGATATCATCCATCAAGTCATTGTAGGCTTGCTGGAAACCGTGCATAAGCTTTGTACCCTTCGGGTAGTACTGGATGTAACGTTCGTTCGGGTCTTCTTGCCAGAACTTCGCATCATGCAAGTCCGAGTTAAGCGAGAAAAGGTTCGTGCCCTCGATGGCCACAGCAATACCAAGGCTAGGCGAGTGATAGATGTTAACACGCTGGCGAGCGTAACCCTGTCCCATGGTGTAAAGGAGCTCGCTGTCGCCAATCTTCTGACCGCTTTCCGTGCTGTCACAGTAAGTTTGCTGGACAAGACCGGCAGCCAGAGAAATCTCTTTGGTGTTGTAAGGGTTTGCCACTGGCTGGTCGGTAGAGCTACCACCACGGCCACGGGCGTAAATACTGCTGGCCGAGACGGCGGCGACCGAACCGAACGCAAGAAGAACAAAGCGACTGAAGAGCATTAGGAGTCTGTGGGGCGATTCTGTGACTTCCTCTCCGCAATTTATGTCGGAGCGAGCAAGGTGTTCATATCAGTCCATCGGTAACATCACATCAGAAATAGCCGTAGCTAAAATTGTTTCAGCGAATAGCCATTGATTTTGTTTGTTGACAATGGCGAAATCCCCAAATCTCTGTGCTTTTTTTGAATTTCTGCATGTTGTATGAAGTCATTATTTAGTTTTTCTTACATAATAAATCAAATCTAGCCAGTCCAAGAGCATCCTCAATGCGGTCGGTCTCGAGCGCAGTCGACAGTCAGCTTGGGCGACTGCGTCAAACCCCACAACAAAACAACACTCGGTCCACCTACAGGCCGGATGGGATTTCTCCGATGCAGTCTCCGCTTAGAATAGAAGTTTCAAGCGGTTGTGCGTATGCACACGAGGGGGGGGGGGGCTTCGGAACCCAAACTAGCGAGTCCATGCACGAATGATCGACTGTATGCAATTATGTTAATCCCACTCACATGCGTATATATTTAGCCATGCAGCAATTTACAGCATTCCCTTAGGGTTATAGCAGTTTGCCCGGTTTCAGTCCAACTTACATTGCGAACTTGAAAATGTCCACATACACTGCATTCATTAACATCCCCGCCTGTTCCGCTATGATTCTGCATCATCATCGCTGAGGTAGTCCTCATACTGTTGCACGGATTTCTAAAGCCATAGTTCTGCACAAACTACTTTGATCGATTCACGGTATCTTCAGATTTTGAGTACGATGATCTCGATAGCTACTGGAATGTGAAATTTCTGTTACTTTTAGAATGTCAAATTTTTATTACAATTTCAGTGTTAGCGAGCATGCCTGAATGCATAAGATTTCGTCTCAGCCGGCCGATGTCACGCGTAGACCCCTGTCTGTCAGACTAAGGCATTTATTCCATTATATAAGCCCCCATAGGCATGTACAGGAGTACGCGGGGAAGCGCCTAATTTGCTGAATCATAGATGACTAATCGAGAAACCCCATCACGGGTGACATTTAGTTTAAAGGCGTAAGGTATCAAAATTGCCTCGCTCTTTGCGGTTGCTATGGTCGAGTACTTGCCGGTGAAACCAGTCCCTTCGGCGCCTGGCCATCATGGTATGTGTTATTGAAATACGGGAACGAAATCTAATTTGTATCTAGGAAATCTAGATGCTGATCAGAAGTCTAAATTGGCCCATATATGGGATTTGACATTCACTGTAATCAACCATCCTGATAAAGCTAAGTTGGGTGAATTCACTCCCGATGATGAGATCATACATCATGAGGATAACCTGTCGAAAGATGATGCAAGTAAGCTATCAAAAGCACTGCATGAGGAACAGCAAGCATTAAGAGATCTCTTTGCTACACATGGTGTTGAAGAATTCCATGATCAACTTTGGTTTTTGTTCGGTCCGGACATCCCTGACATGATCATGTTAAAGTTTTTGCGTGCTCGTAAATGGAATGTTCATCAAGCCTTTGCCATGTTATGTAATTGTATTAAATGGCGTATTGAAGTTAATGTGGCGGATATAATCGCTAAAGGCGATATTGGTCTGTCCAAAGAGGATCCCAAATACGAGATTCAAGGCCCTGCTGAGAAGTCCTACTTGCTCGGTTTCACACAGGATGAACTTATTCCTGTGATTTCAATTCACGTGAAGAACCACATAGCAAAGGCTCAGCCGGCAGAGACGATGACCAACTTCGTCATTGTCTGCGCTGAAACTTTTCGAAGCCTTGTTACTTATCCAAATGATAAAGTGATTATTTTGTTTGATCTTGGCGGGTTTGGCTTGAAGAATATGGACTGGCACTCGCTGATGACTATTTTAAAAATTCTCGAGGCTTATTATCCCGAAACTCTTTGGAAGCTATACATTCATCAAGCTCCATGGATTTTCCAGGGAATCTGGAAAGCGGTTTCCCCTATGCTAGATCCATCAGTGCGCCAAAAAATCAACTTTACCGGGAAGCCTAAGGATCTGGATCTCATCCCTCCCCATCTGCTCGAGGACAAACTAGGTGGTCAACAAGTCGATATTGTGAGATGGGTACCTCCTTCCCCTGATGAAAAGCAAGGTCTTCCCCGTAATGATCCGCAACGTCAAAAAATGTGGAAGAGTTTCCGTGAGCTGGCTGTTGAGTACGAGAATGTTACTAAAGAATGGATTCGGTCGAATGGACAGGATGATAACTTGTTTGCTGAACGTGATTTCCATGCGAAACGGCTTCGTCTGAAGTTTATTGAAATTGATCCATATCTGCGTGCACGCACAATGTACCACCGTGCAGGGCTAATCACTAAGGACATGTTTTTCGACTTTACTTACAAGCAGGCTAATGGTCGTGTATTAAAACACGTTGTCGGTGAGGAATATTCACGACAGGGGCTTGAGCGGGCTATTGCAGAAAGATCTCGTCGCTCCGACGCTCAACCGAAAAAGCGCTCTTCTATCGGTCGTGATAGTGCAGGGCCTGGGAGTGATAGTCTAGCCGCTGGTGCCGGGGTAGGTGCTGCCGCCGGGAGTGTGGGAGCCGGAGTTGGAGCAGCAGCTGTGGCTTCCAAGCGTGGACGCGCTCGTGACAGTGGTTTCAAGCGTTTGTCCCGCTCACAAATTTCTGCCGGAGAATCAGAAGAGCCAAGCTCACGCTCCTCGCGACAGGGTTTTGACGATGGTGGTGTCCCTCGTCGCCAATCCAAAACGTCGGAAGAGATGCCATCAGCTCATTCTCGACTTCCTCGCGCATCAGCTGAGTCCTTCGATCGAGGCCAAAGCCGTGTTAGGTCTTCAACAGAAGCATCAAATATTCGTTCCCCAAACGCTGATGTGGGTTTAGGTGCTGCTGCAGGCGCAGGCACTGGTGCTGTTGGTGGTGCTGGTGCTGCGACGTCTGCTCGTCAAGCTCACCGTTCGCGGGAATCGAAAGACATGATGTACCAACCAGGACGTCAATACACGCCGCGCGGGGGTTCGTCTGCGCCTTCGATAAACTCGTCAATGAGTGACGATATATTCGTTGACGCGAACGAGTTCCAACCGGATGATTCACTTGCTACGTATGCACCACGCGATTCGAATGCATCGCGCTCGCATAATAATAATGTGTCTGTCAATGCGCGGGAAGCTGACGCTGAATACATCGATGAGGAAACCTCAAAGAGGCATGAAGGTGAACCTGAGAGTGTTGAAGAAAAGGGTCTGCAATCAAAGGACGGTCCAGAAGCGGGCGCCCAGTCGAGCCGAGATCGCTCGTCTGCTGGCGATCAGCAATCCAGACGGAGCCAAGCGCGTCGTCGCCAGCGAGCCATGAATGGGGAGGACGAAGGACTTGCAGGCTTCCCCAACCTTGCTAATCCAGAACAAACCGAAAATATTGCAGAAAACAACGAAAAAATGCGCGAACCTTTTGACCCTAACGCTGGTCGTAAGAAGCCAAGTCTGATTTCCCGCTTCATGTGCTGCGGTGGAAAGAGCGTCGACTAAGGATACCTTAATTGCTGAGAAGCATATTGCTGCTTCTATTGTTTGTATCGATAGTTTGCAGGAAAAGGTCTAATCTGGTTTCTTAGTGAACATATTAACGCAATTGTTGTTTGTCTATGTCTGTGTAAGCATACGATGTGGTGAGCTGCATGAACGGTTGGACCATTGGTGGGGCGCCGACTCTAAGCAGAACTCCTCCCACGTGCCATTGAAGGAGTGCCAGCAGTTCATTGTCCTTCTCGTTGGCTCATCCACCATAACTGGTAGGTAACGCATGTGGAGGTGCTTATCCTCTTGCTCTTGCGATCTGTGCGGTGGCTTAAAGATCCGATAGGTTGTTATCGTCAACTCCGGCAACTAACCAAGCAATGTCTAACTGGCCGTCACCCGTTGACGTTGGTGACGACTCATTTGTCAATGTAAGCTTAGATGACGCAAGCGATGCTGTCCATGCGGCTTCCTCTAGGGCGATGCCTGTGGGCCGTTCGAGCCTCGGATGGAAGTCTCAATTTTCACTTCACAACGCAAATGCGCCGTCGCCGCAAGATAGTCTGCATAAGATACGGAACCGATCATTGGCATCGTCTTCAACGCCAAACCTATTGCGGCAGTCGAGCCCCGGAGATGATGTAAATCTAAACCCGGGGTCCGAGCCACGGCCTGTTGCTGAGAGCAGTTATCTCCATACCACCCCTAAGCGCGTGGTAGAAGGTCGTTATCGAAGCCGCCTTGAGAAAACAGGCTCATCTCGTCTGCGTCCTTTGCTATTGGCTGAAAAGGATCCTAAGCCGCCACGGGGAGTTGTGTATGACTCCAACATGGTTCCAGGCGTAAGCATCACAGTTCAAGATTCTAACGGGGAGTTACTTGCTGTTCGTTCTCCTTCTAAAGCTGGTTGTTCTGGTATGAGGATTAATCAAGATCAGAAAAAAAGCCCCGACTCATCTGTACAGAAACAAGTGTCGAATAAAAATTCCCCTAAAGATGGCCTTTCAAGCAACGATACGTCCTTGAACGATGGGTCTCTTAGTTCTGCTCCCTGTTACAGTGAAGACCAAAATGAAACAATCCTCTCGTCGAAACTTACCGATGCACCAGCAGCGATTATGGAACATGGGGTTGGAAAAGAAACAAGACTTGGTTCAGCAATGCGAAGTGAGTCCGAGTCCTCTCGGGGGCCTTCCTTTACAAAAGCATCAAACTTAACGCGTATGCCTCACCTTCCTCCAAAGCCTAAAGAGGAGGAAGCCAAGCATCTGGCTGACTTTTTCAAAATGATGCGAGAGTCAAAACTCGCAGAGAAGAAACGAGTTGTGTCTCGTCGTTCTGAGCTACTCAAACGTCAAGAGGAGGAGGAACGTGCCCAAGTAATCTGGGAACATGAAATCCTTCCCTGTTGGACGCGCGCAAAAGAAGAAAAAATATATCGCGATTTGTGGTGGGATGGTATTCCTCAAGTACTGCGTGCGCGGCTTTGGCCTCGAGCATGTGGGAATGACCTAATGCTGTCTCATAACCTATTTGATCGCGCTTCGAAAGCGGTTCAGCAATGTCTAGCAGCAAACGTATTTCCCTCAGCTCTCATCAAAAGTATTAAGCGCGACATTGCTTGTACGCTGCCAAGTCTTCGCTTATTTGACGAAAAGTCAGGTCCGTTATGGCAAGACTTATTTGATGTCCTGTTGGCCTTTGTTTTTGTAAGAGCAGACGAAGCAGCACAACGCGAAAAGATGGAACTTATAAACATAGAGCAACTTCAAAATACTTACTCACTTTATGTGCCAGGTTTAGCTAACCTGGCCGCTCTATTAATCATGAACTTGCCCACTCACCAGACGTTGATCGTTTTGTTGAACTTGATTGCAAAAAAAAGCTGGCTCAGAGCGATTTATGGTCTTCAATGTCGGGTTGATTCAGACGACCATAACTGCAACACTTTTGCCATTCAGCTTCAAGGTTACGAGCGTGTGTTTAATGCCCTTCTCGCCGAGCGCATGCCTCATATTTATGCGAACCTTCACAAAGCAAGTGTACGGCCTGACGAGTATGTTCGTGAATGGATTCGTACACTCTTTGTGCCATGGGTTGAAATTGATACTGCTGCTCATCTTTGGGATATCATGTACGTTTCTAATTGACGATTGTGTTCTCACGGTACAGACTACTTGACGATGGGGACTCCGTGCTTTTCCGAATTTCATTGGCTTTCCTCGAACTTCTCGAACCTCGTTTGTTTATCCGTGAAAGGGACGAGCTCGTCAGTGTTTTGCAAGGTACTAACAAGGGTGTGCTTCGTGTATGGCGCCGCGAATTGGATGGCACCAGTGACGATACTTCGCCTCCGACAGATATGATTTATGCCCAATACCGGATGAACGAAGAATCTATTTTTGATCGACTCCATGCGCAAGATACATGGTGGAAAGATATGACACTACAACGACTACTCGATCGAGAACTTAATCGCTAAGGGATTGTTCGTCTACATCAGGCTTCATATAATGGCGGGAACAAATTATCTTGATCAGACTGAGAAGGGAAGGAAGACTGTGGTGCGTACGCTGGTGGTAGAGGCTCGGATTGTGTCGGCGAACACGGATGTGACATTACTCGTGGGGGCGTGCTATACGTGGAATCCATGTATGAGGGTGGGAGATTCCGTAGGTCATTTTCACGCATATCTTCAGGCATCAGATTCGCTGGAAGCGAAAAATCAGGCTCATTAGTGAGTGGCGGTGTCGCATAGTCTTCCTCCCTTACCGGCCAAGTCTGCAGTGCCATCGCGAGAGGTGCTTGTGGTTGCTGTGACGCTTCGTCAAAGTTCGGCAGTTCTTCATCATCTTCACTAGAATTTACTCCGGTGATACGATGACTGTCATGTTGCATGGAAGAGAGAGCAGGTGTAAATTGCACATAATCTGGCACGTGTGTATCTTTAACATGTTCAAGAATATTTGGCGGTGGTTCTAGCGATGGAGTTTCACAAACCTCGACGGTCGATGTATTCCGGGAGAGTTGATTAAAAGCTACTGGGTTGGTCAGCGTCATCGCCCGCATTGAGTTGCCATCTTGGATTGAGTCATCGTATCCATCGTATTCATTTGGATGCGCGAAGGCATCTGATACTTGTTGGGGAAGAGACTCTCCAGAAGCAGTGGAATATGGCTTTTCCGGTTCACCGTGTACCTGATTCGAGGTATTCTGAGTTGAATTGGTACCAGCAGGACTAGGAAGTATTTTGATCAACTTCCGCGTCACGATGTCACGATGATCCCCTTTCTCATTCTTGATGACAACGCGAATAGTCAAAACAAAGCGCACATTTTGTAACGCGGTATCTTGTGTAATAGATTCGCAAATCATGTCACCTCCAAGTTCATGGTTTGTGGCTAGTAGATTGAATGACTCTCCGACAGCCAGTGCACTCCCTAATATACTTCCGGGAAAAAGAGCAAAGCATAAATGAATAGGCCGCTTCGAGTGAAATCGACATGATTTTCCCGTGTAGGCAACATGATATTGACGGAGGTAAGGATGAACCGCATCTTCATCTAATTGTGACTGTGAAGTGACACGCGAAATTTCTGTTGGCTCCGCATCGGACAAATACTGCAAGAGTTTTTCGTCCGAGTATACTCTTCCCTGCGGATGTGATTGTACGATGCGCGTGAGATGGGCAGAGACGCTTTGAAGCTGCAACCCTTTTTCTACCACAAGCAATTCAGAAGGTGGTGGGATGTGAGCTTGTAGCCGAAGAGGATCCACATGTCGAATAATGGTCCGATTCAACCAAAAGTATGCTGGTGCAACCGAGTTCATTTTCCACTGCACCGGATCTAACGAGTATTCCACTTCGCCACTATTCCGGCTTGCAGCATGGCCTTGGCCAGAATTTGCATGTACGAGGAGCGAATTCCACCCAGACATGATGTATCTTCGAGGATGAAAGGGGGCTTCTGCATGTAAGTCACGCCCTTGCGTATGGTGCAGGTGAGCCATGATCTGGTAGGTAAGCTGACAACCCGGTACATGCGAGCATTGCGGCAGATCATCCGTCAGCTCGAACTGGAATGGAAGGATTGAGGGGATACGAGCTTTTGCATCATCGTTTCGATTCCAAATAACTTGTTCGTCATGATACAATTGCAGCGCTTTGTTGTTCTTGACACGTTCAACAGCACTCCAAGACACTGTACTGCAAAGACTATAAGCCATAAAACAACTTACCATTTTTCAAAATACGAAGCTTCTGTTTCTGATACATCCAATTTCGCCAAAACATCTCCTATGATCCAAGCACTAAGTCCATTGACGCCCAGGTAGCCCGTTTGAAACGATGCTGCATCCGATCTTGGCACAATTTCGAACATGATGCGAAATATTTGGCTTTTATGCTCTTCTAAGATTTCCTACACTTCCATTACATGTGTGTATAGCAACAAAAGTGCTGCGCACAAAGGAGGTGCAGCTTATGTGTTCTCCAAGAATACGAATGAAACGGTAATGTAGGTACGAGAAGCACAGGCTTACTACGGGAAGGTTTGATTTTCGATGTCGACTGCACACGACCTCCACTAAGAATCACGTGCCCACTTGCTCAGACATTGATTGGAAGGGAAACTCAAGCTGAAAAAGCTTCTCCCAACAACACATCGACCTGTGATCCTTGTCGTGAGGTCCTACAGTCATGTCCAGCGAAGCAGTTAACCCTAAAGCATTTCCTCTTGCTGATGCCGCTCTGACGAACCAGATTCTCGACCTGGTTCAACAGGCGTCACATTACAAGCAACTGAAGAAGGGCGCCAATGAGGCCACAAAGACGTTGAACCGAGGCATCTGCGAGTTTATTATCATGGCAGCTGATGTGGAACCTATTGAGATTGTTCTTCATTTGCCTTTGCTTTGCGAAGACAAAAACGTTCCTTACGTATTTGTTCCATCCAAGGTTGCGTTGGGCCGAGCCTGCGGTGTTTCTCGTGCTGTTGTTGCGGCAAGTGTAACGACGAACGAAGCCCGTGAGCTGCAGAGTCAGATTCAAACCATTAAGCTTGCTGTAAGTGCTTCTTCATATGGCGCATTCAGGCTAACATAGTACAGATTGAACGCTTGCTCATTTGAGATGTGTTAACGTAAGACTTGCTATGGGGATTTTGGATCATTTTCACCCGATGCTCAGTTAGACGACGCCGTAGCGCTTGCAATTTTGATTGTAAAGAACGAGTGGCGTGCATGTGGAGTGAAATGGCATCAACCCTACTCAGTATATAAATCTATATTAGTACATCAAAAATAGTCAGTCTCGTTGACAATGCGGAACTCTTGTTAAGTCAGCGCGTTTCGTAGGGCTGTCCGCTGTGATTCCGTCAGACGATCAGGGAATTCAACATTCCATTCCACGACAAGGTCGCCTCGCTTTGTACCCTTCGCTTTCGAAATTGGCATGCCTTCACCTGCTAGTCGAGTGGTGCGACCTGGACTAATCGTCGTTTTGCCGAGGCCGGCTGACGGAAGTGGAACTTCAATAGTACGACCGTCCAGCGTTGTAATTTTGCGTCGCGAAGCAGGTGAACCGGGCTTCGGTGGGTCCAGCGCATCGATCAGCTTGAGTGGTTGGATCAAACGGAGATCATCGCCATTACGCGTGAAACGTGGATGTGAGCGCTCATCCACAACAAACACCAAATCTTGCGAAACGCCGGAACTTACTTCGTTACCGGCACCAGCGAAGCGAACTTTGGTTCCTTTCTTCCATCCAGGCTTTACGTCAATAGTGACAACTTTTTCTTCGGTGCGACCGTTGGCTGTTGTTCTGCCAATTTTTAATTTTTTAGTAGTTCCCTTGTAGAGCTCCTCCAAAGTCAACATCAGAGGTGTTTCGAAGTCTTTCGCTTGTGTCTTGGGCTCACGATCAGCGCCCATGTCTGCACCTCGGCTAGCACCACCACTAGTGCCGCCACCAAATGATGTGAAACTTGGCATGCCACCAGGCATGTCATCGGGCATAGCACCCATGCCACCCATGCCACCCATGCCACCCATACCGCCCATACCGCCCATACCGCCCATACCACCCATGCCGAAGGGACTGGCACCGCCAAATATTTGAGCAAAGATATCATTGGGGTCAGACGGATGGAATCCACCAGCACCGCTAAACGGATTGCCACCAGAGGTGAAACGGAAAGTACGGGTACCGCCACCTGGTCCACCGGTTGAGAAGCCACCCATACCAGGGAAGGCACCTCCAGTGGCGTCATCGGGAGTAGGGATGCCACCTTTCAAACCATCTTCACCATACTGGTCATAAATCGCGCGCTTGTTTTTGTCTGAGAGCACTTCAAAGGCCTCACCCACATCTTGGAATTTCTTTTTTGCTGTTGCTTCGTTATCTTTATTACGATCCGGGTGCCATTTCAACGCAGCCTTCTTGTATGCTTAGAAACGTCAGTAATCCGATCGACATACCTTTTTTGATATCGTCATCGTTTGCGCTCTTGGAGACTCCCAAAATCTTGTAGTAATCCTTTCCCATAGTGTATATACAGGCTAGTAACCAAGCAGCTGAACGGCAGCTCAAGCGCATTTAAGTCTATGTGGAGCAATCGGGCCCGGTGGCCAAAGCGTGGCGTCGGGCGGTTTCTACAAGCTTCGGTTGCCATCGTTTGATGCCACGTGGTGCTAAGAAGGTACATGCCACTAAGCATCATGACTTCGAATATGAGAATGAATTTCTTTGACCAGATTCTCGAGCTCGTTGACAAGCAAAGTTCTGTCCCAAGAGGCACGATGAGCTAAAATTCGTTCATAACAGGCAGCACGAGTCAGTTCAAGTTGCTCGACGGAAAACTCGTCTGTCCATGTAGCCAATGTATGAACGAGCGATTCCTTGGCTGCCTCGTCCAGCACAGCTATTGAATTCTGTCGCTGCACCTGTGACTGGCTTGGGGTATAAGATGCTGGGAGCGCATTCATACAAGCGCTTGCATCTGCATTTACATGGCCTTGCTCTGATGCGGCAACTTCAAGCCGAGTTCGTTTTGAGGTCGAGTCATGTGTTTCGTTATGAGGTAGCTGCTCATTTGATGCCTTGGTAGTACATTCAGGTGCATGGATGTCATCATGACTCACTGAACGAGCACGCTTGTGCGCACGCTCAATTTTTGACACATCAATGAGGTGTTCTGCTAGAGGTTCTTCTCCTTGTATACGAGCGCTGTACCTTTGACCGTTAGGTCGGCGCGAATGGACTTCTTGTTCTTTCTGCTTTTCCGCCTCGCGACGAGATTCCTCTTCTCTAGCTAGAACGCGGTTTTCCATTTGTTTGCATTCAGCGCGAAACGTTGGATCCATGATCTGATCAAGAAGAATTTTGGCAAGATTTTCCATTTGTTGCGCACGGAACACACGGTCCCTGTCGACTTCACTTGCCACTTCGGCATTCGATACAATTTTCTGAATGTCTTCCATAAAAGCCTCACATGTCAGGTACTGGTTTTGGTATAAACGCTTTTGCATTTTGTCAAGATTCATTGTATAAATAGTAAAGTCGCGAATAAAAAAACGATCTGCATCATCATGCATGTCTTGTACGTTTCCAGACGTTGGCTGAGTCTCTTGTGACGTTGTAGTATGTTCTGTAGCATCTTGACCCATTTGTACCGGTATATAATGCCGCTCAGTTTCTGAAGGAGCATCTGGTATCGCGATTTGCACATCAGCTGAGTCGATACAAGCCTCATCGGGATTGTGCGGCTGTTGCGATGGACGCGTCGCATCATTGTTATACTCCGCTGTATCATTTGATTCACTTGGTTCATTCTCAGCCACAGTTGAGTCTGGAGATGCTGGTAATGAGTGCCGATCATACCTTAGCTTGATAGTGATTTTGCCTTTGCTCCTAAACCATTCGAACTGTTCCATTAGCGCCCGCAAATTGTACTCGTCCCAAACATCGCGCGTAAACTTTTTGTACTTTTTCCGAAGCTCGGCTAAGACGGAACCTAGCCGAAACTTAAGGTGCTCTAACAATCGTGCATCATTCTCAGCCATCTGCTTCAATTCCGCTTGAGTGGGAAGCCGGGGAGGACGTGGCGGTGCTTTTGGCAACTCCTCCAGCTGACGAAGACGCCGAGGCATAGCATCGCTGAACTGCGTCGGGGGGCGAGCGGCTTGTATAGCGACGTCTTCGAAATATGCTCGCCGGTCTTCAATGTTAGCATATGCTAATGCCATTTTGCAGTGCGGCAAATAACCAAACCAAGCACGAATATCGGAGGGAAGTGACAAAAAGGGTATCTCAGACGTTGCGAGCAACATAATTGTCTCCGAAAACGACACTTCTTGCAGCAGAGCAGAAAACACTTCGCGGAGAGACTCTGAGAGCATCAAAGGCCATCGATGGACGTCAGGCACGTACAAAACGCTAGGAACAAGGCGTTTCGCTTCTTGAAACTGATGGACAAGCACAGCCTCAGGCGTTTGTGAGCTATCGCCCAGTAAGAGAGTCGCTGAGATCGTGCGAATGTGATAACCTTCCAATGAATGCAAAAGAGCTTCCGCCAGAATGCGTTGCCCTAATCCTGAGGCGCCGTGCAGAATTAGACGAGGGCGATGGACTTGCGCTTGAACAAACGATTGTTGCAGGAGCTCGCGTTCAAGTAGCACGGAGGCAGAGCACTCCTGTGCGTCATAGGCATCCATCTCGTACATCGCTTCTTCCAAGGCGCTCCGCTTGGCTCGTTTGGGCAAGAGACGCTGGAACGTATGTTTACAAGTAGATAGAGCTTCGCCCAACAATGGAGTAAGGTGTGTAGGTAGCGGTGCGCACGTCGTCCCTGACGAACGAGCAGATGCTGGTACCATATTTTCAAGAGCAAGCATAAAGTCTTGGCCATTCACCTGAATGGTTTCTGGAGCAAGTAAGAGTCGCTCATTCGTTTGATAGATTTGGGGGTATCGACGCTGGATAGCATTTAATGTTGCCTCTGTACAAAGTGCACGCAAATCTGCACCACCAAACCCATTGGTGGCACTTGCAAGCACCTCTTTCAACTGGTCGTCAGGGGGGGGATCCCAGCGACGCGTGTGAATGTCAAGGATCGAACGACGTGCAACATGTGACGGAAGTGGAAAGTAGAATTCGCGATCAAAGCGACCGGGTCGTCGCAGCGCTGGGTCAATAGAGTCAGGTCGGTTCGTTGCACCGATCACTACGACTTGTCCGCGTCCATCCATGCCATCCATCAATGCTAGGAGAGTGCTGACAATACTTGCATGAATTTGGTCTTGCTTGCTCGAGCGAACTGGCGCAAGGCCATCGATTTCGTCGAAGAAAATAATACTAGGTTGGCAACGCTTGGCTTCTTCGAACAGCAGGCGCAGTTGCCGTTCAGCTTCACCGACCCATTTAGACAAGCAATCTGCTCCTTTCCGCATGAAAAAGTGGATGCTTTGGTCATTTGTCGAGCAAGAGGCAGCGAGAGCACGCGCCACAAGCGTCTTTCCTGTCCCTGGCGGCCCATGAAATAGGACGCCTCGAGGCGGTGTCACGCCAAAACGCTGGAAGACTTCGGGGTACAGCAAAGGAAGGCTGACCATTTCCTTCAGTCGCTGTACGTGATCTCCTAACCCACCGATCTGTGTAAAATCAACGTCCATGTTCACGCCAAGAGGATCGACGTCAGCCAGCGTGTCTTTCTCGCGTAATAGACGGCCGAATGTGTCTGTCGAGGATGTGACAGCACCTGTTGTAGGCGCTGGGCCATTTCCAAGCAATGCACTTGCCGATGAAGCATGCAGGTTGGATCCAGGGATGTTTTGCAGGCCTGAAGCGCGAGCGGGCTCGTCATCCGAACTGTCCATTGCATCAACTAGAGAATTTGCGTAGTTCATTTGCACCATTGGGTCCCATCCAATATGCTGCTGCATGGAACGGGGCAAACTTGAGTGAGGAAGACTCGTTACTTGCGAGGATCGTTCGTGTGACACAGTGTTTGACGTATCTTGATCGCGGTGAATGGCTCTTGATGAGCCATGACTAGCGCTCCGAGAGCCACGACGGATTCGACGGCCGAAGCCATCGCGAAGTGGTTCGGGCGGAGCGGGTAGGAGAGAATAGTTTACTTTTTTCCGAGCACGGAAACTGTACGAACGATGCGGAGGCATCGGGTCTTCTTCATGTTCTTCACTGTCTTCGCCTGTCGATAGCGCTTCTGGTGAAAGTGCACGCTTGTTACGCTTGCCCCGTCTACCTGCCCTGGTGCGCGTGTTCCTGTGCACGTTGGCATCATCATCATCATCATCACCATCATCGGCGTCTTCATGGTCGTCGTCGTCGTCGTCGTCATCATCATCATCGTCATTGTCGCCTTCGCCACGTTTGAGGCGTTTGGCGTTGCGCATGGTAGCTAAGTTCATCAAGTTCTGTCGACGACGGGCGCGCTCAGCTCGCTCATTTGCATGCCTCGCTCGAATGGTTTCTGCATAGTCCGCATTGTCGTCTTCTTCGTCATTATCATCGGAGGCAACAAAGTCACGTAGACTCTTGCTTACACGCGTTGACCGCCGCGGACGTACGTGTGGAGTGTCCTCCTCTTCCTCCTCGTCCTTATCAACGTCATTATCATTGTCCGACCAATCCTGCTCAGCGTAGTTGCGACTTCTTCGACCGCTGCGCGTCAACCGTATTGTGTGCTTCGGCATTTCATTGTATTCTTCATCGCTTTCTTCCTTCGGCGCGTGAGATGCTTCATATATATTTTCGTCCTGAAAGTCAGTTGCAGCTGCAGGTACGTACCTCACTTAATTCACCTTCGGCAAAGTACTGGGTATAGAAAGTGCCCTGGGCCGCCTTACGTTTCGACTTATCGCGGCCAGGTGACAAGGCTTCATTTCCCTGGCGTGTACTGCGGCGCAGAGGAGCCACCATCTTGGAACTTGGCGGCGACGACGTCGCTCAACGCGTCTCTGTACGCAGTTAACAAAGACTGGCCTTACTGTATGTGTGACCCTTGGAGTGAACGCGACATTGTTGCCACAGGATTTCCCCTCCACCACGTGACTTAAATCCGCTACACGCACAACGCGTCATCATGGGCTTGAACGATTTGTATCCAGGCGCGTGCAAAGTGTGTGCGTGCTCGTGTACACGGAAGGGGTCCGGTATCCGAACGACAACGCGCCTGAACCGGCGTCAGCCGAGACTGCATGGGTGACTCTGTGGATGATGTGAAGGCGGTGGTTGAAAAGGCTGCTCGCCTGGTTCCGTCGTTTCGTCGTGTTTCCCCTGAGGAGGAAGCGTTTATAGCCTCAACGGCACATGCGCCAGAATCCTACATGGTGCAGTATGGATACCACGATGGACACACCGCCGATTATTCTCTGCCAAAACATCTCGTTCGGTACATCGAGCCTACAGAGGGTGAGTTTGACCAGCAAGTGGAGTATGACATGGACGAACAAGGTACGTGGGTTGCAAAAAGTGCGAGACGAAGGGCGGTCGCAAACAGATGGAGTCTAACGGTATAGATCAGCAATGGCTTGATGGAGTAAACATAGAGAGGAAGAATGATCAGCTTGATCATATCAGCTATGAAGCGTTTGAAATTGTCATGGATCGGTTGGAAAAAGAATGGTTCGCTCTGATTAAGCGCATTCCATCACGTTTCTCCATTGGTGCCGCAGAAGATGAAGAAGAATTTCCAGAAGACTCCAACTGCGCTCTATGCGACGACAGCGAATGTGAGAACCTGAACGCAATTGTGTTCTGTGATGGATGCAATTTGGCTGTCCATCAAGACTGCTACGGTGTTCCATTCATTCCCGAGGGACAATGGCTCTGCCGCAAATGCACAGTGTCTCCAAATCGTCCGGTCTCTTGCGCGTTGTGTCCGCAAGAGGGAGGTGCTTTCAAGCAGACTATCGATGGCACATGGGCACATTTGTTGTGTGCAATGTGGATCCCAGAGACTGGCGTCAGCAATTCTGTCTATATGGAGCCGATCGATGGCATCAATGCTATTCCTAAAGCGCGCTGGCGTTTGCGCTGTTACCTGTGTCAATCGCGGCACGGCGCGTGCATTCAGTGTGAGCATCGTTCATGCTTCACTGCGTTTCATGTGATGTGTGCACGCCGAGCGGGACTCTTGTCGCATGCGCACGGGCAACATGAAATGGAAGAGCAAGATACCAAGCCCGATGGTCCTGCGGCGTACTGTCATCACCATTTGCCGCCTGCTGAAAAAGCTGCTTTGCTTGAACGAGTGCGCAGTAATAAGCGTCGACATGACGTTGACGATAGCCGCAGCGAGATTGGCGCCGATGACAACGACAATGATACCAGCAGCTTGTCGGACATCTGTGTGAGTGAGCTGATGTCAACTCCTAAACGGTCTTCTATGTCGGCGTACGAATCCATCGCGTCAAAGAGTGCACGAGCGTACAATCAATTGTATTCGTCAGGGCCTCTGCCCGTGCCGAACTACATGGTCAATCGTGTCCTCGACTACATTGCACGGGTGCCTATGCGGCGGAAGCCGCAAACTGTCCATCAGATCGTACGATACTGGAGTCTCAAGCGGCAACAAATGCGAGGTGCGCCTCTTTTGAAACGATTGCACATTGAGCCATGGACCGTTGGAAACTTTGTTGATGAGCGGACCCATGCCCTTAAACTCGCCAAAATCCAATTTCTCTATCGCCTGCGTGAAGATTTGGAAAAGGTTCGTCTCCTTGCTGAGCTCGTGCGCAAGCGCGAAAAGACAAAGCTGCGTCAAATGAATCTGTTTCAAATGTATATACTCGACAAGATTCTGCTTTCCAAGCAGACACAACTGCGTCAGGCACTTGAACGCGTCATGTCTCTCGACAAGGCCCAATGGTTCCTGCACCCAGTATCGAAGGAAGACGCCCCGAGCTACTACGATATAATCAAGCAACCAATGAACTGGTCTACGATTCGCGAGCGGATCGATACGATGGCATATACGACATGGGAGGAATGGGAGGCAGACGTGCGTTTGGTCTGCGAGAATGCGACTCAATACAATCAGCCACACTCGCCCATCTCGAAAGCTGCACAGAAGATTATGAAGCACTTGCCGAGCATTGTGGAAGACGTACGTGATCCTGCCGTGTGGGATGAGCAGGCCTCATCCAACGAAGGTCTCGAGCCATCCGACGCTTTTCTGCACATGCTTCAAGCTCCCTTGAGCGTGCCTGACGGCATTGCGATTGGTGCACCTTCACAGGATGCGAGCGTGATGGATGCCTTTCTCGAGCAATGGTACACGTTGCCGCATGTGGCACCACCCATACGCCAGAATGACAGCGAAGCTTCGACGATTCATCGCGAACAAAGTAAGACGAAGCGCATGTCAAGGCAGAGTACAGAGCCGACGAGAAGAAGTACTCGTCGGCAAGCGGCCGTATCATGCGCTCAAGGAGAGCCGCTTGCGACATCGGCATCAAGTACGGTCAAAGAACCGCGCATTATGAACGACATTAATACGAAAGATTCGTTCAAGTACTTCAACGTAGGTTGGCTACTTCCGCCCGGCACACGTCGAGGCAATCGACCGCGTCCGAGGCCGGCGAGCGTGAAGCCTAGGAAGCGGCGAAAAGCTTCTCCCAAGGCAAAAGTGAATGATGAGAGCTCGTCATCGCTCAGTGAACTGTCGGATGACGAAGACGAACATGTTCATGTTGAGCAGCAAGTGTAACATAGAGGCATAGACTCACTGGATACAAGGGGCTCCATCATGCATACGCAGTGCTCGACCGTGCGGTGGATGGCGCTGCTCCAGCACCACGAAGCATACGCTTCTGTTTGGTGTCATCGTGGAGATCATCACGGGAGAAGTAGTGCCGGGCTACCTCCAAAAGCCACTCTGGCTGAATCTCCATCACCTGCCGCAAAAAGTTCTTTGATGTTTCAACAAGCTCATAATAGCACAGGAACCGGGGTTGTGGCACGTGCTTATACAAGCAGGACGATGGATGCACATACACGGTCGTGTTCTGCTTGATGCTCCGGTACGTCTCGCCACCCTTTTGCAATCGAGCCGTGTTCATGAAATAGCCGGCTGTGATGGCCTTTTGGATCGGGGTCAGATCAGCACTGCTCAGGCGCGATTCAGGCACAAGTTCCACTCGTTCGCACAGGTTAACGAGCTGATCACGCACGTCGCGAACACGGCCGAGCGTCTTCGGCTGTAAAAAGTGGTCCAGGCAAAATACTTGGCTGTATCCGCTCTCCACCCACTGATCCCAGATGTTCAGCAGCGTGAAATGATCGCCACCAGGACGTATGAACAACTGACGAGCACGATCTGCATGCACCTTTTTGTCCTTGGGCCGGAAGAATAAACTCGCACTCTCTGCCAGCATCGCGACGATAGAGAGCACTTCCTCTGTGCAATGATACTCCTCACTCGCCAAGATGGCCTTGCTCATCATGGGGTCCACGGGAAACTCCGCCATGCGGCGACCGAGCTTCGTAAGCTCTCCACGATCGTTGAGCGCACCGAGTGCGTACAACAGCTCTAGCGAACGGATGAGGGTATCGGTCGGTGGCGGGTCAAGGAAGTCGAAGTTTAGCAAATCATGAATGCCGACGGACTTGAGCAGAAGAACAACATTCGCGAGATTCGTCCTTTGGATCTCTGGTACCGTATTTTCGTCCATTTCATTCTGAAACGCCCACTTTGTGAACAGCCGGAAACACTTTCCTGGCCCCACACGGCCGGCACGACCAGCGCGCTGGTTCGCAGACGCTCGCGAGCATGGTACCACCGCCAAAGCTGCCATGCCCGTGCGTGGATTGTACGAGTTCTGCTTCACGAAGCCGGGATCAATCACGAACGAGATACCGTCGATAGTGATGCTTGTTTCAGCAATGTTGGTGGCAAGCACCACCTTTCTCGCACCAGGCGGCGTCGGTTCAAAGATTTTTGCCTGCATGTCGCTTGGCAGGTTGGCATAGATCGGGCAGACTATCAGCTCAGCAACACTCCCGCCCAAGGCACGCGCTGTCTGTTGGATGCTTTCCATCGCTGCATCGATTTCATCTTGCCCTGTCAAAAACACAAGAATATCGCCGGTCGGCTGAGTTGTGTGAATTTGAAAAACGGTCGTGATCGCTGCATGCAAGTAATTGGCCTCGGGCTGGGGTGTGTAGTGGATATCAACAGGAAAGCGGCGGCCCGGCACAAAAAAGATCGGTGCATCATCAAAAAACTCACTGAACTTGTCGGCATCAAGTGTCGCACTAGAGATGATCAGCTTCAAGTCTGAGCGGAAGCGCGCAATGTCTTTCACAAGGCCAAAGAGAATGTCCGTGCTGAGGGTTCGTTCGTGCGCCTCATCAATCATGATGGCAGAGTATGAGCCGAGATCTGGATTTGTAAGAAACTCACGGAGAAGCATGCCGTCTGTCATGTATTTGACAACCGTCTTGTCACTCGTACAGTCTTCGAATCGGATGCTATAGCCGCACTCGTGCCCCAGGCGCACGCCCATCTCTTCAGCCACTCGCGCCGCCACACTCATGGCAGCTACGCGTCTTGGCTGAGTGCATGCGACGATTTGTCCCTCTTTCGTATAGCCAGCCTCATGCAAAAACTGTGGCAGCTGCGTCGTCTTTCCTGAACCCGTTTCACCGACGACAATAAGCACCTGGTTTTTGTCAATGGCATCGAGCAGTTCCTCGCGCAAGCCATAAACAGGCAGAGACTTGCGAGTCGCTTCCACAGTCTGTGCGCGAGTTTCTGCTTCTTGAAGCTGCTGCTGCAGCGCTAATTCCTTGTCTGACATAGTATTGAGCTGGCCGTCTGCTTGTCGGTCCATGATAAACTGGATTGCCTGTGACTCGTCAAACACAAAGTCAAACGCATCTGCTCCCTCGGCATGTGCAGGTTGGGGCGACTCAAGCAGTTTGGACCGAGCTATTTGTTCCTTTTCAAATAAGTCACCATCAGAGACCTGTTTCTTTCGGGATGCACGTTCATCCCATGCGTCATCGTAGCGACGCTCATGCAGTGCAGACTCCTTTCTCTTGCGATCGAGACGCCCCTGTTCAGTCAGGTAGTCTTCGGGTAAGACATAGCCGCCATCACCATCGTCCAGGTCGGCGAATTCCTCAGCAATACGTAGGAGTTCACGTTTGTGCTCAAGTTCCCGCTCCTCACGCTTTGTCATGCGCACGCCACGAAAAAGTGTCTCTTCATCGCGGATTTCCTGGCGCAAAAGCTCAACTTGTTGCTGCGACCTTTTGGCGAGGTACTCTTGACGTGAACGATGCCGTAAAGCATCGAAGTCAGTACTTCCTTTCGCTATTGGCTGTGGCTCTTTGCTCATTTGTGCAAAGGAAAAGGGGGAGAAAAAAAGTCGTGAAGCCCGTCTTGATTCGCGTGTCTTCCGTAAGATGGCAACAGACGCCTCGTCTACAAGCCACGACCCACCAGGAACGCTACTTTGATCTCTCGACAGATCAACACCGTCAAACGGCTGCGCGGCGATATTCCGCTCGCTAGTCTGAAATTGGAATCCGCCACGATCTGCCGGTGTAGCAGGCCGTACGCGCCCTTCCTTAAACACTTCCCAGCTGACAAGCGGTGGACAAAAAACGAGTGGAGTCCAATCAACAAGTTCCTATGGCCACTTGATTATGGACGACAGCCCCCACGACTGAATTGCGTGTTTCCTCCGAGACTTGCGAGGTCTCTCACAGCACTCCTCCACTGTCTGACACCCCAGCAAAGGCTCTGTTGGCCAGCAAGAGAATGAGTGAGAATGCGATGCACGTCGAGGCCACTCACGAAGGTGCGCCTCGATTCCAAGTGAAAAAGGTATGCAGGAACGAGGCGTGAAACTTCTCTCTTGTCTGACGTTTAGTGGAATAGCGTATGTCTTTGGAGCTGGGATATCCAAGTGGACAACGTATGTGGTAGGCGCTGAATATGCAAAGCAGTATTGAAACTTACCCGTATACAGTGCGCTATCTGCCGGAATCAGATTATGGATCTCTGTACGTGTGCGAGCTATGCTGACGAATGCAGGTATCGAGTGCCAAGCGAATCAGGGTTCCGCCACTATTGACGAATGCACCGTAGCGTGGGGCGCTTGCAATGTACGTGAACCGATGCGCCATCGATGCCGGCGTCAGTGATTGCATCGCGATCGTGATCCTAAAGTCGATCTTGCTTTTTATCAACGCCGGCATGAGCATTGCGCTCTCATCGAGCTGAGCACAGTTAACCAGCAGCATGCGTTTCACTTCCATTGTATCTCTCGCTGGCTGAAAACGCGGCCTGTGTGCCCACTTGATAACCGCGAATGGGTCCTACAGAAGTACGTGCACACATGCCATGATCTGAGCTGGTCTTACTGACACGCTGCAGGTACGGACGCTAGCTACCAAGGGTCCCACGAGACAAGTCGCGTACATCCGTCTTCTCCCACTGACAGTAATTGATATGGCACACGATTATGTGCGTGGATCCACGCACCGGGTGGCCGGCATGCCATTCGGTGCACGGCACCGGTATGATGCCTGGCTAGGCGCATTTGCAACTGCCAAGTATCGCGTTGCTCACCCACACATACATAGAGAAGGACGTCACCATTCTCTAGCCCAATAGCCAAAGCATGAGCGGATGCCCATGCCACAGAAACGGCAGCGTCGGGAACGTGTAGCGTCGCTATAAGCGAGTGTGGACGCTGTTTGTCTTGCTCGTTTGGCATGAGGCGCCATAGTTTGACACTCTTGTCACGCGAGGCGGTCGCAAACATGGGTGGTTCCGTGCGCTCAGACACTTGCGGCGCCCACGCACCGTCCCAGACGACCCGTGCATGTGCTCGCTCACCGACCCATGGCTCGTAGTGTTGGCCGGCACGCCGGAATAGGCGCCAGGACCGGTCTCGGCTCACCGTCAAGAGGTACAAGCCACAGGGTGAGAATGCCACACGTGTGATGGAAAGAGTATGGCCTTGCAGTGCATCGGCCCAGGGCTGGAACCGCTGCTGAGCGTCAAAAAGGCGCACGACAGCGTGCGTCGGCGTCGTTGCTTTGCATGTGCTAGCGATTAGATGCGACGTGCGATCGGTAGCGACGCTCAATAGTTCGTAGCCATGGCCGTAAAGCTTTTCAATCTCCGGCCACAGTGTCTGCGATTGCAATTGCTCGGGATTTGGCGGCGTGAAAAATATCGGTGCTTGTTCGTCAGACTCAGTGGCCCGATTCGAGAGGCCCAATGGTGGCACATGGGCAGACGGCGCGCGTTCCGAAAGCGAGAGCGAGGGTTGTGTCGGCGTGGTCGTCGAAGAATCGCGCACAGCCGCCTCGTACTCATCACCAGGCTTGATGTTGTTCCGTGTGAGCCACTCGCGGATGTCTGTGCTGCTTGCTTTAACTGACGCGTCGGCCGTCGAGTTGTCTCCTTGCACGAGTCTCACGGTGTACAGCTGGAGTGGACGCAATGCGTTCTTCTGGCGTTCTTCAGCGATCAAGTCTGCCCCGCGCACCGTCTCGTCCGTCACAACGAGCACATCAAGGTCCGGTTGTGTCGCCGCTGGCCCACATGGATCAGAGATCGGCACCACACACAGCTGCAGCGACTTGCCAAGGGCCGTGCACTGATCACGCACAAATGCACGTACATGTGCCATTCGTACATGAAGCGGCTCAATATACTCGCGATGCTTTTTATTCACTAGCAACGCTGTACTCGTAACGCCTACGAGCAGCTCCTTCCGCGCACTGAGAATGGCCATACTTAGTAACAGTTTGTGTCCAATGTGCAAGTGATCGAACGTGCCTCCCAGCACAGCCGTATCACCACACACAGAGACTTGTTGTTGTTGTTGTGGCTGCTGCTGCTGCTGCTGCGCCGGATCAATAGTCGTGGACGCAGCGACATCGAGCGGCAAGCGCGTGAGTGGGCATGTCACGTCGGGCGTAAGCGTCGGGGCATGCACGTCGAAAGCGGGATCATCGAGTGTGGAAAGCGACGCAATGGGCGCATGGGCCACGGACCATTGCGTCCACAAATGAGCCCCATGCTCACTATCCGATGACGCAGGGATTACATACACCGAAATGTCCCACAGCAAGTCATTTTGTCGCACGGCCCATGCCCATGCCTGTGCGTATACGCTCTGAAGCAAATGCTCCGCACCCGACATAGAAATGGCATCTGTGCCAGCCCAGATCACGACAGACAAGCATTTTGAACGGGCCTGTGTCATGACCGCCTCGATGGCCCTCCGCAGCTTGGGCCCTGCATACCACTGATCGGGACTGTGAACACTGAGCGCCAGCACATGTGTCACTCGACGATGATGGCTAGTCTGCCACATTCGACACGCATTTGCACTGTCCAAGAATGACGCAGGCGCGGCAAACACGCGAAGGATCTTTTCGTCTGCAGCACTCACAAAAGATGTTCGATCAAGCCATGACACAGCCTGCATGTCGTAGCCATGCGTCTGTGGCCGGGCAAGCTCATGCCACGACCGAGTCTCATCATGCAGATACGTACCATGCAGTCGCGTCGTTCGATCAACACCGACTGTCAAGAACGCATCACCATTTGGCTCCCATGCAGCATCCCGAGCAGCGCCTGCATGTCCTGAGATCGTTGCCTGCGGCTCCCACTTATGCATGGCCGTCCTCTTCCAAAGATGCACGGCACCTTGCCGATCGTGCGATATCACACTTATCTCAGTCGCGTGTGGTCGCCAATGTGCGCCCAGGAAGCCGCCACTCATACTGCCAACATCACCCAAACGATGCGCCGGGAGCCACATCGATTGCTCAGCAGCGGACGCGTCCGTCAGCTTAGGCCAGTCCGACGAAGCATCCGGCGTCCACACAATAACACTGTTGTCCACGGAACTTGTAAGTAGAGCTGCTCGTTGCGTTGCCTCTTGACCCTGCTTGTTCGGGACCCAGCGAACATCTGTCACCCATGCATCGTGTCCCAAAAGCAAGGCATCTAGCGAGATACCCCACCGTTCTCCTGGCAAAGTGAGCCATTCCGTTTTGGTTTTGATGCCTTGGTCATTCGGCATCAACTCACGTGCCATAGCCTCAAAGAAGTCTGGAGGTGGTGTTTGTGATTCTTGCATCGCTTGTGCCGCTTGTTCCTCTGCATACAACTTCCATAGCCGAACGTGCTGGTCCTGCGCGGCAGATGCCAGCCACACATGCGGCCACGCAACAGTGAAATCCAACGCACGCACCCAATCTTCATGACCATCCAGCCGCAGCTGGAGCGTGAAAGAGCCGCCATCCGAGCGCACATACAAGGAGATGCGCCGGTCAGTTAAGGCAACGGCCATGAGCGTCGTCTGTGTGTGTGGCAGGCGAACGAGGGCAATATCCAAAGGATACGCACCACACAAATCAATCGTCTGTACGATCTGCGGCTGGACTGGTTCCGTTGCCGATGTTGATACCGATTGCGAAGAGCACGACCAGACATGCAGCAATGCGTCTGAGCCGCCTGTCACAAACTCTCGCGGCGCATACTCGCATGAGTGTACGTCACGCGGCACACCGATAGCTGTTACGGATGCATTGTGTGCACGAGGAATGAAGGCCTCACTCGTCCACTGCCAGTCATCAGCAGACCAGCGCCACATTTCCAAGGCACCATCATACGAGCCCATGAGAAGATGCGGCACATCATGATGCAAGTGCCATACTTTGAGAACATGGACCAGTTGCTGGAACTGCGTGGGCCATAAATGCAGCTTAGGAATCGGTGCGGACCGCGTTGTGTTCGATGCAGACGTCGACGACGCCGGCGTTTCGTGCCCGCTAGGATCGAACCACATCGCCACGGACTTGTGGACACCAAATACAAGTGCATCGTGCACATCATGCAATTGAATCCATTCTGCAATATGTGACGTCCGGTTGACTGCACATGAAAGATACTCGAACGTGACAGGTCGTGACATGTCAAGCATCTGGTGTCCCCCCAGAGTCGCAATGGGAGAATCAGTGTTTCAAAAAAATGTGCTGTGATTCATAGCGCTCAAGTCCATCCTCCACAAATTCGACCGTGCTTGCTAAAATAAGTAGGCCGAAAATAAGAAAATAATTCTGATGAACGGGAAGTCGTAGCTTGACTATCGAACGACGGTCTCGACCATTCTCAATTGATGGACACAAATGACGTCGTGAACATAAACACATGCCTAGTCAAGCGCGCACCGCGTGTCTTTCGAACATCTCTTGTCTGTAGCGATATACGATTTCTATGGTGATGATACAGGACTCCTTGTCAAAGGTGAAGCACACTCCGACGTTGATGCATGGCGATCCCAGTACGCCCGCCGATCACGCACAGGAATGCCACGGCATTGCGATAAACTCAACAAACAAAGATACGGGTTTACTGCCACTAGCGCGTCGACCGATGTTGCTGTGATTAGCACCTATTATGTGCATACGTACGCGTAACTTGTGTGTGATCAAGATTAACCGACTCTAATGCACCCGTCAGCGGTACAAGAAAATGCTGGAGAACATCGTCAGTAAGGGACGTAGCCGGTAAAGACAGCTCTGTCAGCGCTGTGCTCGATGTTGGCAGAATTAGTTCCCCGTTGCATGTGCCATAATCCAAGAATGCGAAAGATGACAAGTCTAAGCCGCCCAACGCTAAACGGCGCGTACTTCTCATGAGCATGTGCACTGCCGCATGCGACGTGCAGCGCGTATATCGGCGTAGAACATCCTCAGGAAGAGACCAATGGCTCGGTACATAGGCACTTCGCTTATCCCCATTCATATGCACACGCTCAAACACACGCTTTTGAGTCTTGCATGCATCTGCGATTATCTGTGCGATGACATGAAGTGTATCGCCGGACAAACCACGACGGCCTTGTAACGAGGAAGGCTCTCGACGCGAATATTCCACCATATCGTCCAAGAGAAGCGAACAAAGCTGACCGGCGTCTCCAGTGTTTGGGTGCTCTTCACTTACAGGGTATGCGAGCCAAGCGTGGAGAAAAGCGACGAGCGATACTGCATGGACACAAAGACCTGACAGTCCTAAATGAAGCACCTTGGACAAAGATTTTGCGCCACCAAGTTGAAGGCTCATTTCCAGCACGTCGAGTGTGCCACTTTCCGCCACATGCGTATAGCTGACATCGAGTGACGTTAGCTGTCCACTGCATAAGCGAAGAAGTCCACTGACCCCCACGTCTCCAACGGGTGTATGTGATACATCAAGGTTTTGGAGGTTTTGAAATGGGATTCTAGGCCGATGAGCATTCGCACACTTGGCAATTGCTTCACTGACTGCATGTGAAGTGCTTTCGTCTGTAAGCTGCTCGCACCAAGCCAGCCGCAACGTGCTCAACGATGAGCATGCTTCGCCCAGCACCACAAGTGAGTGAGCTGTAATTGATGTAAGTGTAACATCCAGGTACTGCAACGTTGGACCCGTCGCTTGAGCTAGGGTCGAGATCGTAGCATCATCCACAGCTAGGCAGCCAGGCAATGAAACACGGTGCAAGCGCCACGCTTGCTGGAAGTTTGCCGGTGCTTTGAGTAGACGCGTGATCGACGAGCTTGGTAAGCGTGTAAGTCCATGCAGTTCCAGCGAGCGAATCTGCAATGTTAGCGCGTATGCATCCGCGGCCAGCGCGAGACTTCCAGCGAGTGTAGCTAGCATCAGCGGCGCACATTTCACATCCTGTGAAAATAGAGGCAGAGAAGCAGGAAAAAATAAGCGCGTGCGAACGCGTGGTAGCTGCGACGCTGTTCCCACAGATGGGAGGAAATACTGCGAAAATACATCCTTCGTGAGTGCCCATGGCGAATGCAAGCAGATCTGATCAAAAAATTCGTCTGCCAATGAGGGCGGCATGTGCTTGAGTATGTCTTTATTGATTTCCCATATCCATTCATTCACTGCATTTGCCTGACGGTTTACAATGGGACGAGAAAAAACGGACTTCTCTGCATCGAATCCAAGAGTATCGCTTTCATATTCAGATTGCCGAGCGACAACTCGTCCATGAGCAGGTTGTTGCGGTACCGGCAATACATGTGAGGAGAAATGACTCGCAGCGATATGCATGCACATAAGTCTCAGTGAGACTGTTCTTGAGGTAGCTGCTACTAGCGACACGCCTCTACGCGAGACCTGCTCGCGAAATGTCGCTGGGAATGGAGACATGTCATTTTGTACTTGTGTTTCTAGAGTATCATCCGCCATAATTTCTTCATGTCGTTTGAGGCGCGGTGCAGACAAACGCCTCGCTTGCGTATGACGTCGATACCGGGCAGACGGCAAGCGACGCCGCTTACGAGAGGAGGCTGTACTGCGTGACGAGTCATTGGGCATAGAGGAGGATTCAAGAAGCGAGCAAGACTTGCACCCTTTCGGCGAATTTTAAGTTATTAAGCGACATAACAAGTTTGTGGAGAGAGTGCATGCGGGCCCTGATTTTTTTTAACTCTGGCATTTCTTTAATGATAGCCACAGGTGGGCTTTAATTTGCGCACGGATTTTCGTCGGACCCTCCAGACTTGCGCGCATTTGAGCTAATTAGCATGCCTGGACGCAGCTTGGGTCTACCTATCGGATACAATCGGTCGTCATGCGGCTACTGCCGTGCAGAAAATCAGGAGAAACAAGAGAGAAGCTTCTCTTACGGTTTTCTTGTACGTTAGCATGAAGTGGTAGTAGGAACTTGCGGCTCACTCACGCGTGTAGGCGTACCGTCTTGAACCAGATCATTATCAGACGTTACTTGACCATGGATGGCGCCGCTCAGGAGATTATGTGTACAAGCCAGACAATTCAAGGACTTGTTGCCCACAGCATACGATCCGGCTCGATGCTCAGGCGTACCGGCCGTCGAAAGCGCAGCGCCGCGCACTGAATCAATTGTACTGGACATTGTGTGGTCGGCCAAAGCCTGCTCGTTGGAAGGGCAAGTGGGGTTCCACGGGTGCCTACGACGTTGAAAACCATGCACGCTTGGTCATGCACGATGACTCCTCAGACATCGTGGATTTGTCAGACTCGTCATGGCCGCCTTTGGAAGCACCATACGACAGCATTCCCAACGAACGGATCAAACTCTCGCTTCGGAGAGCAACATCAACAGATGAAAAGTATGCACTGTTTCGCCGCTACCAGAAGCATATACATCGAGAAGCCGAAGACGAAATCAGCTCTCGCAGAGGCTGGGAACAGTTTCTTGTTCGCGCACCATTTCCTGATGAGGGTGATGGACAGGACAAAGCGCATGCATTCTTTGGCGTATACCATCACGAGTACCGATGTATGTGTCACTCCAACGAAGCACTCTGTGTGTACTCACTCATCAGACAAGGGCCAATTGTTGGCCGTAGGTGTGCTTGATATTCTGCCCCACTGTGTGAGCAGTGTGTACTTCTTCTACGAGCCTGCCTACGCTGATTGGGAACTAGGCAAAATCAGTGCAATGGTGGAAATCTGTTTAACGAAAGCACTGAGTCGTCGAATCTCTTCGCTACACTGGTACTATATGGGTACGTGTCATACGCGTGGCCGAGCTAATACAAGGCTACTACATTCACGCGTGCCAAAAAATGAGATACAAAGCCACATTCAAGCCCAGTTATGTCCTTGATTCATTCAACGACACCTGGTACTCGTACAAACGCACCGAAAGACTCCTTGATGCGGGTCAACGCGCCCATTTCGAGGTGCCGAATGATCCAAATTTCCTCACCACGTTCCCTACAAACGTCTCATTTACTGAATTAGGCACATCATACCGACTCCCTGAACCATTACCGCCGGGGTATCTTAACTTCGCAGCCGTACAAAGGAAAGCTAGTCAGTGGCTTGTGCTGGACACATCAACTTTTCCGCCGTTGCTGACAACATTCGAGGTGAGTCAGTGAACCGCCGACTTTTTTCCCTTCCTGACACGCCAGGTCATATGCACTCGCTCTTACCATGAGATGTCTCACGCCATTAGTAGCTTTTTCTCAGCACTCGGGGTGTCAATAGGCTCGCTCATCGTTGCGCTCGCGTGCGACTAACCGTTGTGCATACGTCTTTGTGCGCCGACGTTTCCTGCAGCACGTGGGTTAAAAATAGGATTGTATTCTGAGCCAATACATTTAAGCCTTAGCCCCAGTCCATGGAAAAATCGCTGATTGGATACTTACTACACCCCTAACCTTTAGGTGCTCAGCCGCTGCATCACGTATTACTTACTGTCTTCGTGATTTTTGCAAGAAGGCTTCCTTCTTACTTTATCCTTAGAGCTTTGCCGATTTCAAATCTCACTGTGGAGCGTCGTTTGTCGCCTGAGAACGAAGCAGAGTATTGTCCCGGCCACTGTGTATGCCTCATTTCTTTCAAACACATCTGGTACAGTACATTTCGTTTCTCAGGCGACATCGCGCGCTTCCAGTGTTAGTTTTCAATTGGTTCACATCGTATCCCTTAAGGTTTAATAAGGTCGCTTTCCCTGCTATGGCTGGCGGCTCTGAGTTTCGTGCATTTCATACTAGAAATGCGCGCTACACCTGCAGTACGAACTCGCGTGGAGGCGAGAGCAGCGCGAGTCATGGCAGGGAGAGAATGCCTCAATTTGGGAAAAAAAAGTAGGTATCGTTGGCGTGTCTTTGTTCATCTCAGGCAACTGACCAGTCCTAGTAAGCATTCAAAATCGGCAGCAAGCGATTTCCCTGTCCTTTCCTACCCGATTCAAACGTCTGACGAAATCAAAGCTCGATTGGCTCATCTGGTAGCTTTGGCCAAGACCCAATGGCTCGACAATCCCAAGAACGTCGTCTTTGCCTATGTTCAGTCTCGCACCGGCTCGTATCCTGAGTTTCGTTTTGCCGAGGGTCGTTACCATGGCAAGTCGCACAAAGTCATTCGTTCCACCCTTGTCATCGACGAGGAGTACAAGATCGTTGCGACGGGCGATGGGAAAAGTCAAAAAGAGGCAGAAAAAGCAGCCGCTCTACACGGTGTGCTCCTGCTCCTGGAGCGCGATTTCATCGCACACCCTCCACCAGGCATCTTCGGCTCCGGTGGCAAAGGCAACTCTAAGGTGCTCACTGCTGCCCTTTTCGATGGCACATCTGTTTCGTTAGAACAAGCTCGTGAATTCATCGACTTTTTCTGTCGTGAGGGGCATTTTGGTTCGCCAGATGTGGTATTTCATGAGGCGCATGAAGTTCGTGGACGGCGCGTGTTGATTCATGGATGGAAGGCCACGATGTGCATTGGAGGCACCCCAGTCGGCGAATCACTTGAATCTAACAAGAAAACCGCACAAAATGCGGCTTACTTGAACACAGCGACAACACTTGCTGATGAATATCGAGACATGTGGGTCAAGTACTTGCAAATGCCTCGGAGTAAGCTTGCCGGTAAAGCGCCACCGGTCTATTTTCGTGTGTCAAATGAATTGGAGGAAAAGATGCGTCATCTCTATGACACGATTCGAGATAGTGAGCTGTATGCAAATCGTCCGCGAACCACGGCGGTGCTCTCATCACCTCCAGATGCAACACCTGCAACGAAAAAGGCCGATGCGACGCGACATTCACTGTCTGATGAACAGCATGAACAAAAGTCCCAACAAATGCTAGAAAACTTGAATGCTTATCAGACGGACGAACGTGTCAAGTCGCTTCGGATTGCGCGTGAGCAGCTTCCAGTAATGCAGCACGCTGGCGACATTCTTGTAAAAACGGAGTTGAACCCTATCACTGTCTGTATGGCATCTACAGGCTCTGGCAAAACGACGCAGGTCCCTCAAATTCTGCTGGATGATTTTACGCTCCGTAAGCAAGGGTCACGCTGTAATATTATCTGTACTCAACCCCGTCGCATTGCAGCCATTAGTGTGGCACAGCGTGTTGCGAAGGAGCGGGGCGAGAGTGTCGGTGATTCGGTCGGATACCAAGTGCGGTTTGACAGCAAGATGCCCAAACCGGATGGGTCTATTCTTTTCTGCACGACGGGTGTATTTTTACGGCGTTTGCAGTCGGCACTAGAGGATGCATCAGGCACCTCATTTCTCGACAATGTGACGCATATACTTATGGATGAGGTGCATGAACGTGATGTTGAGACCGACTTGCTGTTGGCTGTGATCAAGCGTGTTCTTCAAGACCGTAGGGAACGTGGATGCCCTGAGATCAAACTGCTTTTAATGAGTGCGACCGTGGATCCGAAACTGTTTCAACAGTACTTTGAAGGATTTTCAGCACGGCCCGTACCAGTGGTGGAGATCCCTGGTCGGAGTTTCCCTGTACAAAAGTACTACTTTGACGAAATCTATCAACAACTTCAAGAGCTGGCTCTTCCGTTGAATCAAGGGGGGTGGGTCTGGCACGAGCAGAGCGTTCGTGATTATGTACATCGTGAGATCATCGAGCACGGTGGCCGAATCAGCGATTCTGTTGGCAGCTCAGACGACAAACTGATCATTGACAATCTGGAGTTGCCGTATCCACTAGTTGCTCTGCTGATCGCCTACGTGCTCACAAGGTCCCGTGACGGACACGTGCTTGTGTTTTTGCCCGGGTGGGACGAGATCAAGATCGTGCACCAATTGCTCTTGAATTCGAAAGAATACCCTCTGATGGGTGTGTGCTTCGATGACTCTTCTCAGTATGAGATCCACATCCTCCACTCGTCGGTCCCTGTGACTGACCAGCAGGCTGTGTTTGAGCCTGTGCGACATCCTCACATTCGCCGCGTGATTCTATCGACCAACATAGCAGAGACGTCCGTGACGATCCCAGACGTGGTGTATGTGATTGACACTGGCCGTGTGAAGGAGAAGCGGTACGATCCTGAACGACACTTGTCGAGTCTTGTGTCTGCCTGGGTCGGCACGTCCAACTTGAACCAGCGCGCAGGCCGCGCAGGCCGTCATCGGTCTGGTGAGTATTACGGCTTGTTGTCAATGGCGCGCTACAATCGCCTGGGTGTAAGCCAGACGGTCGAAATGAAGCGCCTCGACCTCAGTAATGTCGTCATGCATATTAAGGCACTCAACATTCCCGGTATGGAGGTGGAAGACGTGCTTGCATCCACGATCGAACCACCCGCGTCCGAACGTGTGCAGGCAGCCATGGTTGATCTTGGTCGGATTGGCGCTCTGGATTATCACTCAAATCTCACGTCGCTCGGCAAAATGCTTTTGCATTTGCCAGTCGATGTTAATATCGGAAAAATGTGTCTATATGGTGCGTTCTTCCGCTGCTTGGATCCTGTCTTGTCACTTGCGGCGATTTTGACGAACCGCGATCCGTTCATGGCGCCTATTCATCTAAAACGGGAGGCCAACGAAATTAAGAACAGTTGGTGTCCCACAACGTTCCGTTCAGATCCGTTGTGCGTCCTCAACGCGTACTATGAGTGGAACAGACTATTATCGTTACATCCGAACCAAGCGAATCGATTTTTGTATCAAAACATGCTGAGTCGCTCGACCATGTTCCAGATTCAGCAAGTGAAAGAGAACCTGTTCCAGAGTCTTAGAAAGGCCAACGTGATTCAACTCATTCGTAGCAGCGCTGGCGTCCCTCCTCGCTACCGCCGGCGCATTCGCGAAACTGACCCTGAATTCAACGCTAATGCCCACAGTACGGCACTGCTTGCTTCGCTTATTGCGGTGTCGTCACCTAACTTTGCTGTACGCACGGGTGAGCGAACGTTCCGTACCTCACAGGATAAGTCGTGTTTTATCCACCCGTCCAGTGTGTGCAGTGCCAAATTCCAAAAGGACAAGGCAAAGATGTCTGCATCACCATCAATGCCCAATAAGGACATCTATGCCTTTGCTGAGAAAGTGCGTAACACTTCGCAGATGACTGGTTCTGCTGGACACGCCATGACATTCATGCGCACGTGTACACGCATTGATCCGTTGTCGTACATGCTCTTCGGTGCAACGGAGGCGCGGGCTTCCCCACAAGGTTTGGACTGTGACTCGTGGCTCCCTGTCACCGGTGACTATGATGCGTTGGATGGCGTCGAGCGCATCAAGTCTGTTATGGATGCCTGTATACTCCGTGTGTTGGAGGGCATTCAGATCCCCCTCACAAATCTGACGGCAAAAAAGTCTTCTATCGAGCCTGTTGCCTCCGATGTCCTCAACGACACATTTTCTGACGACGAGGAGGATGCTGACCCGACCATCCCACCTGTTGGCCCTTTAACGATGCATGAAGTGCAAGAGCTTGAATCGCTCACTTCTCGAATTGTTGATTTGCTCGACCATTATGCATCGGAAAATCCCCTCAGTTAATGGATGCATAGCTTTTTTTTATCTGGTTGGCCTTTAACGCCATTCGTGGCCGTGTGTCTGATATATGATTGTGCCTGCGTGTGATGTAGAATGAAGGAACTGTGCACCTGACCCAGTGATGCACTGATACTAACGCGGCCTCCGAGTCAGACCTACACTGCACTGCGAGTCAGAATACACCTGACGTTACTTTCACACAACATGCAAAGGTGATGCGGATAAATCACGTGATAGACACGCTCATCTCCCAAACACGCCGCGCCACGCGTGCAGCCGTCGTCTACGCTCACAGCGTCGTCGCGTCGGAGCGGTTCTGGCATTCTACGACGCACCGCAGAGCACCATGTCTGGTGCTCGTCGGAGTCCAGACAGGCCATTAAACACAAACCGGGGTGTATCTGAAAGGTTTTTTCCTGACATCTTAGCTGATGAGGCTCAGGCCACTCTACCGAATAAACGGCAGCGTCGACCGCGAAATACCATGGGCGAAGAGGTCGCAGGCGACCTTATTTTTATTCGGATGAAGCCTCCTGCAGACGAGGCTATCGCAGGACCTAGCCAGCCAGCTGCGGATCGGTCACGCCGTCGGAATGAAGTTGCACGCTCACGTCCTCCCGTCTCACGTGTGCGGCGTGATAGTATGAGTGTGAAAGGACTGCGCCGAGTCTCCAGTCTTCGTGATGGTGCACCAGCATACCCCCATGATGATATCCCTGATGATGTGTTGTACAAGCACTGTTCTGATCAGGTGCCACCTGTTGTCCGCATGAAGCACTTGCTGAATTGGACGTTGCACCGCTCTATTCCGCAAGCCCTGGCGGAAGCACCTCCTCCCCGCATCGGCAGGCGACGAAGACATGGGAAAATTCATCCTGGAGATGATGCAGATTTGTCTTTACTCTCACCCATACCGCCAGAAGCGTCCCGAGAACTTACGGAGCAAGACCGTCAACATGTTGCTGAGGTTTCGCCTATTCTCCTCAAACTAATGCAAGACACACTTCGCGACCTGAATGATGGTTTGATCGGTATCAGTTGGCTGCGACATGCAAAAAAGGATGAATCTCGTCCTCTACAGCCGCACCCTCGTAATGAATCAAATCGACACGCTGAGCAACAGCTGTCTGGCATGCTAGAGCAACTACGTAATGAGCTCACATCCTGGAAAGAGCACGAATTTGCAATCCAGAGAATCGATGAAGAATCCGAAGCAGTAGAAGCTATGGCAACTCAACTTCGCGAGCAGATTACAACACGTCGAAGGAATCGCGCACAGTCTGACGAAAGTGCCTTTAATTCTGCAGACGGTGACGAAGAGCAAGCTCTTGCTGATGAAGTAGAACGTGCGCGAATGGGTGCTCATGGCACTGATGCAAGCGCTCTGAGCTGGGCGTGGGAAGATGCTGATGAAGATGCCCAGCGCCAATTGGATCTCGCACAATCTGTGCTTGTGTCGACCGAGAGTCTGAATCATGCTGTGGCATCGCAAACAAGCTCGGACATTGCCAGGGATACCAGTCTAGATGGCACTGAAGTCGATGCACGCCTACATACTTTGGAATACGACGTGGACAAAATCCATCGCCGCTTACACGCTGTGGCACAACTCGATGAGCTGTCCGATGAATATATACGGCGCGTCTCGAGTCGCGCCGCACAAGCACTTCATGAGCGGACTTCAGCCGGTCTTGCTTCTTTTTCAGACTCGCTCGCAGATGCTACATCTGGTGCTGACTTGGCATCCTCTGCCACGGCTCAGCGACGGCTTGATACCTTGTTGGCCAACGTTCGTGATACCAACGATCCTTCGACGCATCAATCCATCGAGTCACCCGCTGTCTTACCTACAGACTCCCATCATTTACTTCGTGCATTAGCGCGGGATTCTGGAAAATAACACTGTATATGTAGTCTCATCACAATTTTTCATTTCTCACACTCTCTTGTCCTATCCCCGGTCGCCCTGGTTCGTGCCTATCGAAATATATGTGAATGTGAGCATATGCCAACAAGACCTTCCGCATTGTTTTTTCGGCCGAATTGAGAGAATTTGCTCCAAGTTACTGGCTAATCAGGCTTTCAACTGCAATGAAATCGAAGCGCGTACTAACTGTTGCTTGAACACAGGGCGTGTGGAGTTCAGTGATACCACCTTCCGATACGCCAGGCGACTTATGACAGCTGCTTCAGGGCGCGAAGCTTATCGTGGGATTGGACAGCTTGAAGATCCGCCAACCGATGCGTCATTCTTCACGCGCCGGCATCTAAATTATCCTCCGTTCACGTCTGCGCGCCCGCCAAAAGAACTTCGAGGCGGACATAACACCGGTGTACGTGCCTTAGCCTGGAACGCTACTGGTGATGTTCTGATGAGCTGTGGCAGTGATCATGTTGTGCGCGCATGGAACCCTGAAAGAAGCTCCGATGTGCGTGCAACAACTGAATTCACAGGGCACTCAGGCCAAATATCAGCGATCGCATGCCATCCCACCGACCCACACCTCTTTGCGACTGGTGGAATTGATCGAACTGTACGAGTATGGGACTTACGCGCGCCTTCCTCTACAAAAGTAATATCTACACCTGGCTCTAATATCAATTTAGCATATCATCCTCAAGGCCGCTTCTTAGCTGTTGGCGACAAAAGCGAGACCGTGAGTCTGATTGATGCTGATCAAGGTTGCTTCTTGCATAAAATCAAAGACGGCTCTATTGATCGCGAAGAAATCAATGAGCTTGCTTGGTCGCCTGATGGCTCCATGTTGCTCTTACCCATGGGCAGCGGTACCATTAGCTTCCTTCGCGCTCCAGATACCCCTGAGTTAGAAGCAGATGCCTCAACAGGTGCGAACGGATTGAAGCAATGTTGGGAGCAAGTCATGATCCACCATGCACATCCAGCAGCAATATTTTGCGTTAAATGGGACCCTACGGAACGGGTTGTGGCCACTGCTGCAGCCGATAGCACGTTGGCCCTTTGGGATTCGGCCCTATGGGATTGCTCCCGCGTGTTCTCCGACTTCAAATTTCCACTTCGTACAATCGACTTTTCGTTCGATGGAGAATGGCTTGCTGTGGGTGGCGAAGATCCCGATGTCGCTTTGGTACGTTGTTGCTAACACACTTAGGACATTCTAACGCGACATTTACAGATCTCTTTGGCTGGCGAAAGGATTGTACACCGCATTCCCGTCTCTACAACGATCAACTCACTTGCCTGGCATCCTTCCAAGCCAATGCTTGCATACAGCGGCACTGATACTTCTACATCCCTGGGCCCTGGCATCGCGGCCACTACAGGTCGTGCTGCCACAACGCCTGTTATTTGGGTCTATAGCATACCTTAGAAGGGCGAAAACACTTCACGTGGATTCAATCACGTGAGAAGCGCGCGTTGGAGCTAGTCTTGTGCTTTGGGGTGTGTATGACATTCATCGTCAGTGTTGGTTGCCGACGACTCGCAGGCTGGAGAGCAGCAGCATGTCAGCTTCTCGCACAGAGCTGATTGCGTGGCTGAATGAGCTACTCGCATTGAATTACACTAAGGTAGAGCAGTGTGGAAATGGGGCAGCATATGCACAAATTATTGACTCTATTTACGGTAAGTCGAGTGAAATCAGCGCCAATACGTACTAACGATTAGGCAATGTCCCCATGTCTCGTATAAATTTCGGAGCCAAGCACGAATATGAGTCTCTTACAAACTACAAAGTACTACAAAATGTGTTCAACAAAAATCGAATTGATAAGCCAATCCCTGTCGAGCGACTTGTTCGTTGTAAGATGCAAGACAACCTTGAGTTTTTGCAGTGGATCAAAAAGTTCTGGGACTTGAACTATACTGGGGAAGGCATGTACGATGCAGAAGGCCGGCGTGCTGGTCAGCCAGGCACTCCTGCTGCCAGCTCACCGGGTCGTAGACCGGCATCTGGCGCTGGTGGTACACGTGCCAGGCCTAGCGTCGCAGCGCCACGCCAATCCGCAGCGTCACGCCCTTCTGTTGCGCCACGCCCTTCTGTCGCGCCTCAGCAAGTCAGAGCAACCGGTGCTGCTGCTACTGGTTCAGGTGCTGGCCCTAGGCGTATGTCGATGGCTCCACGTGCTGGAACGCGTGGCCCATCTGCAGCCATGATTTCAAATGAGACGATTCAGCAACTCACAGCCGAAATTGATGAGATGAAGCTTAGCGTTGACAGTCTAGAGCGTGAACGCGATTTTTACTTCGGCAAACTGCGTGATGTGGAAGTCGTTCTCCAAGAGCGCCTTGGAGAACTTGTGCGCCCCACGGAGGATGGTGAAGAGTTGGTTGACCCGGCTGGTGCTTCAGAGACGGACACACTCAAACAAATTCAAGCTATATTGTACCAGACAGAAGAAGGCTTCGAACTTCCAGATGCAGCTGAGGTACGTATTTGCTTGGCACAATCGCTTACCCTGCGTCAGATGGAACCTGAACCAGCAGATGACATGGAAACTTTCTGATTCAACGCCTAGAGATTCAAAGTGTACGATCCTTCATTTCTACAGATCTGTCTTCTCTTTTGGCAGCACCATGTTTCCTGCTAGCCTAGGACTTCTCACCAACGTGCATTTCTGTGTTCATACTTTTTTCGCACGACACTTGGTTTGGCCTGTGTGTAAGAAAGCACTACCAGGTCGTGACGCCTTTACACATACTCGGCCGAAGCTAAATACGTCCATAAACCTGCTCGCCATTAGACCTTAACGCCCCTAACCACCACCAGGATTATGATGGTGTCAGCGATTCGTAGAGGCATTAGCATGAAGATGCCTTTACCGTTTGGATTGACGTCGCGACGCGCTATCCAAAGTGCCACGCGGAACTATGTGACTCCATCGTCGGCGTCTCGAGCTGTGCCGTCTGTGGCGTTGAATGAAACAGGAGATGATGGTCCACTTGCGAATGACCAGCTTGTGGAACGAATTCTTGGTAAAGGAGCTTCTCACAGAGGAGCAACGCGCCCTATTTACATGGATGCTCAATCCACTACACCAGTGGATCCTCGAGTTCTGGATGCTATGCTGCCCTATTACGTTGAACAGTACGGGAACCCGCACTCTCGTACACATGCTTATGGCTGGGAGACGGAAGCAGCCACTGATAAGGCACGCAAGCATGTCGCTGAGCTTGTAAATGCCGATCCTAAAGAAATCATTTTCACATCCGGTGCAACGGAGAGCAACAATATGATTTTAAAAGGTGTGGCAAATTTCTACCGTGCGAAAAAGAATCATATCATTACCACGCAAACTGAGCACAAGTGTGTTCTTGACTCCTGTCGAAATCTGCAGGAGCAAGGGTTTGAAGTTACTTATTTGCCCGTGCAGTCGAACGGCAAAATCGATTTGGACATGCTTCGTAAAGAGCTTCGTCCAACGACCAGTCTTGTATCTATCATGTCCGTGAACAATGAAATCGGTGTTATTCAGCCTATCAAAGAAATTGGCGAGATTCTTAAGACGGAGGGACTTGAGCTTAGCAAACAGCTTGGAAAGGGAATGCCTAAGCCATTCTTTCACACAGACGCCGCACAGGCAGTGGGCAAAATTCCTATCGACGTAAACGAAGCTGGCATTGATCTAATGAGCTTGTCAGGTCACAAGCTGTATGGACCAAAGGGAATTGGTGCCGCGTTTGTACGTCGCCGTCCTCGCGTGCGTCTTGATGCATTGATCAGTGGCGGTGGTCAAGAACGTGGCCTCAGAAGTGGCACATTGGCAACGCCCCTTGTGGTCGGTTTTGGTGAAGCTGCTCGTCTGGCGAAAAAGGAAATGGCGGTACGTATTTATATCCGTAAAGGGAAGAGTTTGTGGGAGCACTTGGCCGGATGGCATCAATGATGATACCATCACTTTGGTCCTCAAAGACATGCTACCTGCTAGTTTGACATGTTAGGCGAAGGGCTTGGGTCATATTTTTGATCGCATACTCTGTCTAACAGACTAGTAAGGATAAATTCTTGATTGTCCATGAGAGTGGACCAGCTACTGCAGGGAACTTGAGATGCCATGTGCAGCTCTCCTCTCTTTTCCTCGGCTTGCTCGAGTGAAAATTTGTGACTTGACTGACAATAACAGTTCGACCACGCTCACGTGTCTGCATTATCAAAGCGTCTTCGCGACAATATTATGTCTCGTGTTGAAATGGTGCTTTTGAATGGTGATCCAGACGGCTATCCAGGTTGCACGAATCTCACGTTTCAGTACATTGAAGGCGAGTCACTGTTGATGGCATTGAAAGACATTTGTCTTTCGTCAGGTTCAGCTTGCACATCCGCCTCGCTTGAGCCGTCGTACGTCTTGCGCGCACTCGGTTTGGACGATGCGAATGCACACTCGAGTCTTCGCTTCGGCATTGGCCGCTTCACAACCGAGGAGGAAGTCGATTTTGTTTGCGACAAGATTGTCGCCGTGGTTCAGCGCCTGCGTGATTTGAGTCCTCTCTGGGAAATGGTTCAAGAGGGTATTGACTTGAACTCGATCCAGTGGTCAGGATAGCGCGGTGCCACCCATTTATAGCTGGTGACTACTTTAGACAAATAAGCTTACGTGGTCTTGAATTCGTTGAGCCCGCGCGTAGATTGTGTAGTAGGGTGTGCATCTTGATCTGCCCACGGACCATGTGGAGATAGGCGATTGCCGGAAACCACAATGCTACGGAATTTTGTCGGCTTCCCCACTAAACAATATGGCAACAGCGAAAATTGTATCGTTGACAATTCGCACACTTGCGAAACCAATTGCGACACAAATCAAGCATCAGGCTGCGCATCATGAAACTTTTCGGAGGGTATGTGTTCCTTGTGACTAATGAAAAGATTTGTATTGCTCTCGCCCAGCATATGCACCGGACTGAAGCTCGACTCCGACAAAACTTGTTGCCAGGTTCAGAGAATTACAAAATCCGCCCCCTAAATGATGCCAAGGCTATTTCTAACGGTGCTAATGCTATCTCGGAAGGATTTTTGTTTGCTGTAGCTGCCACCATCATTTTAGGTGAGACGTACCGCAGTAGCCGAAGTCGAGCAAACCATCGTGACCATGTGCAGGAAGAGTTGTCTCAGCTCCGCGCGGAAGTTGACCTATTAAACAAACAGCTTCACGGAGATGGTATGCCTGACAGCACGTCACTCATGGCAAGTCAGTCTCCATCTTTACCGCCCTCTTTTCTCTCTGCATCGCAGACATCACAGTTGCTTCAGGCTGTGCAACTGTTATGGGCCATCGCAAAGAAAAAAGGCTGGTTTGACGAGCAAGAAAACCTACCGTCTGAGTTCAAGTGGCTCTTAGAAGGAGATAATAAGCTAGAACCGGAGGACCGAACTAACTCGGATGAACTTACATCGACCCTGACCAATTCAAAATTTGCCAAGGCAAGAGTTGATGCTATCTCCAAAGAAATAGGAGAAAATTTTTCTCAATGTGTATCACGTTCTGAGAGCTCGCATATGTCATAATTGTGTTTGCGACCAATGTCGCGCATGATCAACTCCATATTTTCCATGGTATTTCGTGTATAGTTTTCCGCTACGAGTTCTCACTTCGCACCATTTTCAAGAGCATATCTTTAATCCATTTTAGAATTCGCAGTGCGCAAAGCGGTCTTGATTGATAGTCGTATAAACAGAGCATGAGGCTCGACTGTAAAGCGATAATGACAGAGCGGAAGCATTCCGAAACATGACAATACATGAGACTAAGTTGAAAAAAAGGAAGACAAAAATGTGGGAGATCAGGAATGACAGTAGATGATGATGGAATGGACTAAATTGAATATCTTTGAATCAATAATCTTTACCACCAACCATGACCGCGACCACGCCAAGAGCCACGACCTCGGAAACTGCCACGGAAACCACCGCGAGGACCACCGCGGAAGCCACCACGCCCACGTCCACGCCCACGTCCACGTGTAGTGATTCCTGGCACATTAGTTCTTTTCGGCGTGACTTTTAGTAGACGGCCGCGAAAAAGTGATTCATTTAGCACGGCTGCATTCTCAACAAAGCTAGAATCTGCGAACTCAACATACGCAAATCCTTTCGGATGGCCAGTGAATTTGTCGCACAAAATAGTAACGCGATTTATGGTGCCACAGCTCTGGAAATGTTGTTGAATTTCTTCAGGTGTGGCGCCATAATCCACGTTTCCAACGTAGATACTGCGTCCGTCTACTTCCATCTTCTCTTCTTCACTAGGATGAGATGCAGCTGATGCAGTTCCGGATATGTCCCGTTCCGCGACTTCGTTCATTTCGCGCAGCTTAGCGGCTTCAGCCTCCATTTCAGCCACTCGCCGTTTCATAGCCTCAATGTCAGCATCCTCAGCATCGGCCTCGCGGCCTTCGTTTGCAACATCATTTTCTAAATATTCATGCGCAAAATCTGCCTCTCTATGAGGTTCTTCTGCTCCCACCTCGGCACCGCTCTTCCCTGCTAACATCGTTGCAGCAAAATCTGATGAGAATGATAATAGGCGTCCGAACGTTGATCCAAGTGATGATGCTAATCGACTACCTGACAATCTACGTCACGTGATAATAATTCTCTGTACCACAGCTGAGATACTACTCTACTAGTGTCGTTTAATAGTGTCTCTTAATTGTAGCAGGATAGGAACCAGTGAGCTGACGCGTGGATGCAGAAGAATCCACGCTTGCATACATCTGTATCTGCACACTTGTATGCTCAACATGGTTAAAAGCGATTCGGATAGTTCGCCAAACAGTCGCATGCTAACAGTGTCACTACGACTACAGCGCGAGGACACGTCTGCAGAATACGTATATATAGATATCAGGGGCGTCCCGTCATACCGAACTTTGTATCGTGCATTTAGAGCTTGAAGGAAAGCACGTATTGTCCGGACATAAACTAGAAAGGTAATGAAACAAGCACTCTCACGTGGACATAGGCTGGGCGGTATCGGTTTTTTCTAGCTCAGCGCTGCAAATAGTTAGACCCAAGATCTGAACACTGAAATAAACCCAACATTGATACAGATAAGTAGCAGTATCAATGCTCGGATTCAATTGGCGAATAAGTGCAACGTACCGTAAGGCTACACTGAAATCATCTTCGATATCATCATCGTCCCAGTTATCTTCCCACAGGTGGTTGCCGTCTGAACGAGCAGACCCACTCATATCTAAAGCAACTGTAGCATGTCCCGCTGTGTCTGGTTCATTAGATTTTGCTCCAGCCATAGTGTCCTCTTCGGGCCAGTCTGAAGTAAGCGTGTGAGAAAGAGGTTGAGAATCTCGCAATGTATAATACATACCATCGGTCTCGAATTCTTCAAACTCATCGTCCTCATCTAGAGCACCAAGAGTTGGCACGGCATTGCTCTTTTCTTGTGTCTTGTTGGTTTCCGTCGTTGTCTCGGGCTTCGTGGGTTTCGCAGTGCTCATTTCGAAGCGAGCAAGTTGCGGAGGTGACGCGTTGTTTGACGACGTACATCAATCACAATGCCTGAAATTAATTCCAGATTTCCCACACAACGAGCCTTGGACAGGTTCCTTTGGCCGAACGGTGCGTCGTGCACTGGCCGCTAAAGCACACCAAGGGGCAAGTCTGACCATAGAATGCGGGTGACGTGCATGAGACTGACACGCTCCATCTTCTTGGTGTACGCAGGACTCTTTCTCCTCACGAGTCTATCTGCTTGTATCACTGCTGCGACAGAATGGACGCAAGACTCGTTCTCCAAGATCATGGAGCTCGGAGGTGCGGTGGGTCTCCTAAACCTTGAGATCAAGGCAACACCTGCCGAGATTGGTACAAATGGTGTTGCAACATACCTTCTATACCTCACTAAGTACGAGCATGAACATTTATCGATGCTTACAGCATCGCTGGTGCAAGAGGATGACGACAGTCAAGAACTGGACCTCGAAATCACTCCTTTGGGTGCATTGGAATTTGACCATGATACGATCCAGTATGCCATCGATGTACCCATGGAGAAGGTAAAAGCAGTGAATTTACTAGTAAACGCTGTGTTTCTGCACATTACATCGCCGTTGCCGAAAGAGTTGGAACAGGGCGAGCACCAAATGCTGCTATGGAACGGTGATGCCGAGCCACGCACGCCATACGCTACGTCTTCTGCGTCTGTCTCAATACGCACACCTGACCCTATTATCTCTATTGATTCTTCTGTGGAATCTAAGCGTAATGACAACACTGTCGAGTTTGGTCCGTTCAACGATGTCCCTGTTTACACGCTGGAGTCTCAACCTGTGGCTCAAGGACGCGTTCACTTTACTTACAGCAGACCTGTCATTGCATTCGTGGACTACAAACGACATGTTGAAGTTAGCCATTGGGGTGATAATATGGCAACACAAGATTCCATTTTGTTGCGCAACGTCGGGCCCAAACTCAAGGGTCATTTCAGCCGCTCTCTGCACATGATCAACATGCACATGAATCCATTGGCTGAAAGAGTTTCGCAGGTTCAATCTCTTCCGCTTTATCTCCCCTCTGGCGCAAAAGATGTGTACTTCGTTGATGCAACAGGCAATGTGTCGACTTCATCCTTGTCACCGACACCCAAAATGCTAGGTATGCCACGCCGTTTAGATATCCGACCACGCTTTCCTGTGCTTGGTGGGTGGAACTATTCATTTACTGTTGGCTGGAATGAGCGGATGAGCCAGCACGGTATTGCTCGTTGGAATCCAGCAAAACCTTGGCGTACGCGCATTGCCGTTCCGTTTCTGATTTCCCCCAAGACAGCCGCCATTGATGTGGCTAATCTCACGATTGCTCTTCCTGAGGGTGCAACCGATATTCAAGTAATGCTGCCCTTCCAGGTAGACTCGATGAAGACCAGCACGTATCCAACGTACCTGGACACAGTGGGACGCCCTATCGTATCTATTTCGCGCGCGAAATGCTCTTTCATGAACAGCAAAGTCGTATTTGTGGAATACACTTTGCCTTTATCAAGCTATGCCCGCAAACCGTTGTGTGTGGCTCTAGCTGTCCTACTAGTGTTTTTCGCATCGGCCTTTGTGAGTCGTCAAGTGACACCAACACAGCACATGAATTAAAGTTGGGTTGGTATATGATCGATGTATGAGGCATTACATACAGGGACTCTATTCCTCGCCTACGCATTGCATGGCGTAGTGGCCTAAGAGGGGCAAGAATGGGTCGCGCTCCAGTAGAGTCGCAGAGTGATGAGCCAAGTAGCTGCGATTGTCAGTGAAAATAGGAAGTGTAGACGTACCCGCAATACCATGATCCAAATAGCAACAAACGTGTCAGCAGCCAAACGAGCCAGCGCAGTCCAAACACATAGTTGAGAATCCAGGCGCCGACAACTACGATAGCACCGCCAAAACCCGCTTGATACGCATGGAAACGGACAAGATCCTGACACGTCAACAGATGAGAAATAACATACATTCTGTGTCTCGTACAGAAGAAGAAGTACACTGGAAAATGGCGGAATCGCGTATGCAATGGCACATAACTTGCTCAACTCCCAGCCCAGGCCAGTCGCATATCCTGTTATTGTTGCATTGAGCGGTGCAGGTGTGACAGAAGGCGCACCACCTACTCCAAGATAGGGATTATCGCTGTCTACATTCGCATACACATGACCATGTGGACCTGAGTTAGGTGAGCGAATCGGTACCGGCGGTGCACGCGCGGCATCATCCCAAGAGCGGAGTTGCCCAGGCATATGCGGGTCATTCGAGTACGAGTACGACGGCAGCGACTCCTGTGTTTGGAATGAGCCAGCGCCATGTTGATATGATTCTACCAGAAAAGGAGCGTCAGCATCATACAGCTTATTGGCAGTTGCCTTCTCCGACATGATTCGTCGTCCCAAGCGAACTTTGCTATGCCCAGTGACATTGTCCCCATTGTGGAGAGGTAAAACTCCTTGTGAAAACGTGCAAAAACCACTTCCATACCGAAGAAATGAAATGAACACAACGCGCAGAAGCACGCATACGTAGTCTGGCTCATACAAGAAATGTCTTCACAAGTGACGGCATCCCTTTTCCTGCCATATGTGAAAATCGTTGCAAGGATGATACAATCTGATGAAGAAAAATCGCGAGAAATCATGAGGATATGGACCATATGATACAAATCTACAGAGTGAGAAATAAGTACTTTCCAAAAGGCAGTGAGGAAAGTTAATGAGCCACTTTTTTCGTGCGACCCATCCTGCGTGCATGTCTTAAAGCCTTCTTTGCACTCATCTACATTACATACAAAACGAGTTGGAAGGTGTGTGTAAGAACAAAAGACGCGTTGCGCACATACCTTTGCAGCCATGACTTCCAAGCGCTCCTTCTCAGCAGCTTTTACTTCCCGTTCCCTGCGAACTTGGCGCTTACGCTCAACTTCATCCTCTTTGGCTTGTTTCATCTCACGTTCGCGAGTCTTAATACTTAACATTTTTTGACGCTGCTGCATCCGCTCATTCCACTGCTTGCTAGTTTTTTTTGCGGGAGGAAGAGCTATGGTGCTTCTTTCACTGCTCTTCATTGACTTCAATTCGTTGTTTTCATTAAGCGACATGCTGATCGCGGAACTTGGTGCACAATTGCACAACGTAACAATTTATGTACGCGTGTGGCTTTGCCCAGCGCCAATTCACGAGCAAATATGTAAATAATGTGAAGAATTCATTTCAACACTGCCCGCTCGATTTGGGAGGAGCTCGTGAGGGTAGTCACGTGATGTCGAGCGGCACGCCTCAGTGTGCCGCCTTGTCACTCCCCCGAACGTTACGACGACAGGCATCGCTGAGGAACCATGCTCAGTCGAGTTTTGTTTGCGCCTTCTCGTGCGCTTCGGCATCAGACGGAATCTTTGCGATCATTTTACTCATGCTCAATCCGCTTCGACTCGCTCCCGACTAAAGATATGCCGACAGCTACAATGAGCCGAGGCGAATTTGTTCGTCCTAGGGTTGCAGACCAGGCCATGGTGTCCCGAGTTGAGACGCCTATTGCACGTCCTAAAATGCCAGAGGCCGTCAAGGAGTATGGTTTTGAACAGGCTCCCAACCGCTACGAAACTTGGAGCGAATCTCAACGACCAAAGTCTGAAGCTATGAGGGGACCTCGATTCGAACAGATGGACCCAAGTTCTCAGCCGCAGGGTCTTTCCGCCATGGAGTTAATCAACAATTACCCAATTCAGTTTACTCAAGAACGTGTAACTTCTTGTGATGGTGGTGCGTGCACACACCTTGTTACTACGACTAACATCACACAGGTGATGGACCGCTAGGACATCCTCGCGTGTTCATCAACTTGGTAAGTGACTGACTTGGATCGTTTGGCCGAACTAACCTGGGTCAGGACAAGCCCGAACCCAAGCCGTGCCCATACTGGTTTGTATCATTTGGTTACAAAAATGATGGCTGACATAACCAGTGGTATACGTTACCAAAAGACCGATCATGACCACCATTAAGCAGCTAGGTGATAGCACCATCACTGGACTAGATCAAATTTTACTGAACCATGTTCACTGACTGCTTTTTTTCTATCCTACATAGAACATTGTTCGGTTCTTGTCTTAGTCATGATAAAATGTTAGCGCGCGACAAATACTGAGTAACCTGTTGCTCAAACGATCCTACGGTGAAGACTCATTCTGTCTCGGCCATTCCTAAAATATTTTGATATTTACTTGCAGAGATACGATCATAAAAATTAGGTAGTGGTATGCTAAAACCCATAGGGCTACTGTTGGGTGACAGCTAACCCAAAACAGGCTTAGAACGAAAACAAACCGCCGCCGCGAACTTTGCGGTCACCGAGGGAGAACATCAAAAGTGATGAGGCAAACAGACCGATGGCGATACCAAGAGAAATGTTCAGCAGCTGAGCACCAATTTGGAGACCAGAGGTTACTTCAGAGCTCTGAGCATTTCCGCTGCTCTGACGTTGCGAAGCAAAATTCCACAGATTTGCCTGATCTGGCGCGCCCGTCATACCTGTGGGCAGCTGATATAAAATACCAGGCACAGATACAACGAAGCTGCGACCGTCAAAGAAGCGCCCGTAGATGTTGGATAGAATGCCAACCGTGAATGAGCCCATAGCCGAGTACAAATATGTATGGTCCTTGAGGACCTCGGGGACGGGGCAATGGCCATCTGATTTGCCCATGCAGTCTGAATTTACATTGTCCGCAATCATAGCAAAGTTGCTGACAAGCCAGCCACAGATGGCAATCAAGATCATCACAGGGAACTCTTTACGTGTTGCTTTGGCTTGGTTTCGCAAAGATAATAGCGTGGCATAGCCAGGCACAGTCAAAAACGCCCATGCAAACGACGGAGATCCAGACTGACCAGGTGGTGTGTTGTACCAGTGGCCAAGGGTTTTCCGACTCGCCTTGCAGTCGATGTCGAATGAGCTGCTTCCCATAAGCGGCAAAGCGCCGATCATGATGCCTAAGCCTAGCAAAACTGAGTAAATAATTGCGTACACAAGACGCACTGAGCCTGATACGAGGTTTTTGGACTGAAGCTCCAACGCAGCTGTCAGCACAATAAAACCTGGTAGAATCAGCACAATTGATCCAGCCACAACAGACTGGTAGCAGAAGTAACGACCATATTGAACCTTATCACCAACATGAATTTGGCCGATGTGATGCAAGCCCATCGCAATGAATGAGTTAAGTGTTGCAAACACGATTTCGAATACATTCGAGTACAATTCAGAGGTCGTGGAAAGCTGGCAGAAGCACATGAAGGCACCGAGACAGGCAGACGCGATAGCATCGAGCAACGAGCCGCCGAAGCCCCACTCACCCACAGTAATAAAACCGGAAGCAAGACCACTGATAATAACAAGCTGCCATTTTGGTATCAGTGGCTTCCGGCGCATCAGTACATCCAGCTGCTTGGATCCCTGCTCTACGCCGATCTTGTCGTGGATGACTTTCCAGTAAATAGAGTGCATGTCCGTCAATTTAGTCAAGTCCACAACACTGCCCTGCTTGATAATTTTGGTCTCAGATGTGTGAGTAGCTTCATCGCCAAACGACAAAAGCATAACAGACGGGAAGTACACGCATCGACAATTAACTTCAAGCACATTTGCTGTGGATTGAATTTGCTGCTCAATGCGATGTGTTGGGGCACCGAACATCATCAATGCTCGTGAAAGCTTGAGCAGAAATTCCTGCCGTTTTAGAATTGCAGCAACATGCATCGTAATGAAAATTTCTTGCTTTTTGCTGCGCATCTTTCGACGACGCAGTTTTTTCTTCCACTCTCTTCTTGCAATTTCTTCAGGATTTGCGTTGGCAAAGTAGTCTGCTTTGTCGTCGGACGCTGAACTCGATGGCCATTTTCGATGTAACAGCTGCTTCCCAACATGCCCGACAGCATTGCCACTACGCTTAAGGGATGACGTCGCTGAGTTGCCAGCGACGGACTTGCCATCTGATTGAAGAAAGTACGGATTGGTACCATTGGTATTTTGCACATATGCGGCGAACGTATTGGGCGTCAAAGGTGCACCACTTGTCAAAGACTGAGCGGCGCGCATCTTCTTGGGAACAGGAGCAGCTTCAGCGACAATCTTAGCCGTGCGTCGAAGAGTCTTTTCGTTCATGTCCGGCAGCAGATATCGGTCCAATGTGTAGCCAGCTCGAGTTGGATTCGGCCCTAGCTGCGCATGCAATGGACTCACAGCGCCAATCAAGTTACCTGTAGTGGCAATCAAACCACCGATAGTGCCAGCACCTGAGCGCGCTGCTTTGGGACGTTCGTCCATGACGTCCAAGCCGACATCTGCTGCCACATTTTTGACAACGCTTTGGCCGACACTTGAAGCTAAAGTGATATTCTGGTTGGCCAGGTTGATCAGACCGCCGCCTGTGCGATATATGGACTGCTTCGCTGGATCACGCCAAGATTCCGAGGAACGTTTTGATGCAGCAGCCTGCTTCAGTAATTTTGGATCCACATCCTCAATCGCTGCTTGATTTCCGTACGCATCGACCACATTATGGCCAATCAAATTGAGTCCGCCACCAAGGGAAGTCCCATTTTCAGATGTGATCACCGACTCAGGGGCTTGTGACTCATCCGCACGCGACTCTTCTTCATTTTGTTGGTCATAAAGTTTGAGAAGTTGACCAAGAACACCACTTGTTTCAGCAGGGCGCGCATCCATAGACTGGGCCGTCTCGAGGGCGTCGGGTGTACTGACTTCGGAATCAGGTAAATGATCCCGGTTCATGTCAGGTATGTGATCCACTTCCTCGTCACTAGCCTCAGAATCAGCACGACCATGCAAAAGCTTATGAGCCCGCACCAGCTTCGCGGCCTCACGATCCATGGCACTCGGCCGTTTACGATGGCGAGTGCCACGAATGCCAGATGACGTTTTTACAGGAACACTTTTCAAGTTTGTGGCTTCTGACGTGAATAGACCTTTTTCTGACAAGTCTTCGTTATTTCGGTCGTTTCCACCAACGCTTAGAAGACGACGAAGTTTGTTCCAGCCTATCTTTCCTTGATCTTGAATTTTCTTTCGTGAAGAACGAGGTGGTTTGGATGGCATGCCGTCCGTTTCGCCCTCAATCAGGTCGACATTATCAAGGTCATCCATTGGATCATACGAGCCATCTGAAGTAGTACCTGGCGTTGTTAGACCCCCATCATCAAGACCAACTGGAACCTTTTCGGGATCTGCCTCTCCTGGGGGCAAAGTTGCCAAACCTGGCAGAAATGCCTCGTCACGTATAATGGCATGGCCAGGTGAAGGCTGCTCTGAGACGGCTTCACTATCCATGCCATCAAGTTCATCAGCCAAGGCTGCGAGACGGTCATGGTCGTCATTGTGGACTCCCACTACGCCTGTGCGTCCAAGCTGGTTGGCCATGTCGGTTTCATCATGATCGAGCACGTCCGGAATTTTGGGTTGTAGTCCCTCCAAGTTAATGTTGCCTGGATGATTAGCTCGCTTGATTCCGGTCGATTCTTTCAGTGAGTGCATTGAGCGGAACGTTGATGAATCGACAGCGGTAGGTGAGACGGGTGGCTGCGAAAGCGTAATGGTAGGACCGCGACCATCCGTATGCACAAAAATACGTGCTGACCTAGATTGTGATCGATTAAGAGTTTCATTATGACTTTCAGGGCTAGCAAAGTCTGGTCCCTGATTTTGTTGCACGGTCGCAGAAGGCTGCATAGATGAGGGAGGCGGTGAACCTGACAATGCTGACAATATGGGTGGCGCAGGATGTTCCATATTACGAAGTGGTATTTCTTCTTCGTGTACATCCGCGTTGTCTATCATCTCGTTAAAGGTGTCTTTGGAGAGGTCGCCTTCATGGCTACCATCTGCCACCTCGTGATAGACACGGTCACCACCATCAAGAGATTGTGGTAGATGAGACATGACTGGATATGTCAGATTGGTAAATCCAGTCCTACAGGCTCAGTTGATAATAAAGAAAAGTTTTGCGAATAGAACAATAGGATTTCTCGGGACAGGAAAAGGGGAACGATGAGATGAAGACAACGTGAATTGGGCGTAGTAAATGGAATGAAAGGCAGTGCATCAGACATTCATTCTGCGCCTCCACAATATACTTTAGCTAAGACCGGTGTTCCTCGCAGATGCACAGCGTATCGTAAGCGAGCACGCAGTGCTCCACATGACTCAAGGCTGTGTTGAGTGCAGGGGCCTTGCGGCAAGGCATCATCAAATATCAATATTTTCCCAAAAAAAATTGCTACACCCCGAGCTGAGCTCACACCGATAGAGAAACACATGATTAGACATCAGACGCACTAGCTATAGAACTCTTTATGTGCAGCCAGGGCATGTATGTAATTGCTCCTGGACAAATGCATCGCATTCGAGGCAAAAATGTTGATGACACTTTGGACACATATATCTGGAGGAGGGGGCCAATGTCGAGTCCATCACAACATGTGACGTTTCATCCAAATTAGAAGGACGAGGCGGAAAAGGAAATGCACATGCGAAGCAGTTCGAGGGAGACGTAGTAGAGACTGCTTCCCACGCAACAGGCTCATAATTCTGTACAGGAAAAAGATGGTGATAGCTGCGCGCCAAGTGTGTACTCATAATGATGGTTATGCCACATGTGGGGCAATCAGTTGGAACTTGGCACACTTTGGACGCACACCGAGGACACGTATAGCCTGCAGGAGCTGCGCCACGATCAGCATAGGAAAGCGACCGGCTTCCGGTCACAAGACGGCCATGGCACGCGCAGAATGACGCTGGTGTATGAAAGGGAATTCGTCGAGGGAACCCCATGACGAGCAAGTCGCATTCATTGGAATGCGCCAAATGAGACGATGAAGAAGCTTCGGTTATAACACGCGGCGGGACATGTTGCATCAAAAGCTCTTTATAGTGATCCTCATTCATGACAACATTGAAATCGCCACCAGTGCGCGCACATGCATCTTTCAAAACATGCATTTCTGCAGCTAGTGAAATAACAGACAGTTGGATGTGCTCGTCGACAAGCTTATCGATAGTATGGTATATGTTCCCTGGGTCGACAGAAGTAAGTGACGCCGAGATGAATAGGATCTCTCGGGTATTTGAGCTAGGTAAATGCGTGAGTGAGCTGAGTGCCATTTCAAGTGCATTTTGGATGCTGGGCTCGCCACGAGGTTCTAATTTTCGTCGGCTCGAAAGCACCGCGCCATGATCGAAAGTATTCCCACCCATGAGCGACAGGCGCTCAGCAAGACCGTCTCTAGCACACAAAATAGCCAGTTGCCCGATTGGATTTTGATCAAAATAGTCTGCCACAAACTGACGCGCTAGCTGAAGCGTCAAGTCAAAACGCGTAGGTCGTAGGTCGCGATCTGACATGTCTTCGCTGAGGTCAAGGATCAAGACAAAATGCCGAATAATACCGCGCTGTACCGGCACACTGTCGCGCAGACTCCTGCACTTGTAAGGACATTACAATTCACTGGAAGCGCACCTTTTTCGTTTATTTATATCGATCATTTGGCGCACGGCGCTCTCTAGGTTCCCGCTCTCGTCTTCTTGGACATGGTCCCAAGAACGTTGGTAGGCAGCCTCCCAGCTGTAGGCAGTTGCTTTATGATTTTGCGCTCGTTTGGAAGACCCAAGGCGTGATAGACCATGTGAAGTACTGCCATCAATTTCATCAGCCTTTCGTTTAGAGATATTGCTGCTGCGCTCAGCGAGTGCCGTGCGCACAGGTGCGTTGGGAAGCGAAGGAAGTGCATGGAACTCGTCGGAATCATCCGACTCATCTTCAACAAGTTCATCAGAGTCATCTAGCTCAGCGCCATCTACATAGTCATCATCGCGTCGTCGCATTTCCACACCCCCTTCCAAGATGGATCACGCGTGCTACTCCGACACACACTCGCCCACGCTGACGCGTTGCAACACACACTCACACTCGCTCACAACAAGCACACACACAAAAATGAGCGTGTCAAGGATACTTGCTTACGTGATTTCCACGTGGATGCCAGCACACGGGCCGGGGCGGCCGCTGCATCGTGATGATAGACTTAGCTGAACAGTCTCCACGCGGCCACGTCTGCTCTCACACTCTTCACGTTGGACGGTGCTGTCGCGGATTGTTTGGCAACCTGAAAAGTATGAAGGCGTACTTACCGCGCACGGCGGCATTTGCATGGGCGCCGTCAAATGCGGAGGTGAGTGGCCCAGTGATGGCTACTGGCACCGTAGCGGGCGCGCTGGACGAAAGCTTCAACAATGATAGTGTGTTGGAGCTGTGGCATCTGAATGCGTCAGCAGACGATACCATGAACTTGTCTCCCACTGTGGCCTCTTCAGTAAATGCCAATGGTCGATTTAATCGTCTAGGATGGGGCTTTGCCCACAAGGACAAGCCGTATGGTTTGCTTGCTGCTGGATTGGAAAATGGCGAGGTCGGCGTGTGGGATGTGGGTCTCATGCTTGACCCTCACGCAACAGCACAGTCGCAAGTGCTGCGCAACTCTATGCACAAGGGTTCTGTGCGTGGCTTGTCATTCAACCAGCCGCAGCCAAACCTGATTGCCACAGGCTCTGTGAATGCCGAGATTTATGTGTGGGATCTCAAGGCTCCCAACAAGCCATACACTCCAGGGTCGCGCTCACAACATCTGGATGAAATTTCCAGTCTTGCCTGGAATGGGCAAGTCCCATATGTTCTAGCTACTGCCTCAACGAATGGATGTACGACTGTGTGGGATTTGCGTCACAAGCGAGAAATTGCTGTATTGCGAAACAACAGTGCCCCGGCCGCTGCCGCGATGAGTTCCGCACGCAGTATCAGTGCACTCGCTTGGCATCCGCTGAGTCCTACACGTATCGCCACAGCGACGGAGGATGACATGAACCCAGGCATCGTGCTTTGGGATTTGCGGAATTCGCGTGCGCCAGAAGCAGTGCTCAGTGGGCATGAGCAGGGTGTGCTGGGTCTTTCATGGTGCCGACAGGACGAGAACCTCATGCTGTCATGTGGCAAGGACAGCCGAACGCTGTGCTGGAATCCGCAGAGTCATGAAATTGTGGCAGAAATGCCACCACGCTCCAACTGGGCATTTGATGTGCAGTGGAATCCACGCAATCCTAACATGCTGGCCAGTGCAAGCTTTGACGGTCACATCATCGTGCAGTCATTGCAAAATATCCCCACCGAGGGAGAACAAGATGCTGGAGCCGTGTCGACGGCCAACATGAACCCGGACGACCTTTTCACAGCGTTGGGCAATGCACCGCCTCCCACGACTGGTGGTGTCCCGCTCAAGACGGCGCCCAAGTGGCTAAGTCGCCCCACGTCGGTGGCATTTGGCTTTGGCGGTCAGCTTGTGACGATTCCTAAAACGGCACCGCATGGTGCTCAGAGTTTCCCCATTACCATCCATGCTGTTCACACCGAGCCGCATATTGCCGAGCGTGCGCGCGATCTAAGCGAGGCTCTCGACGCTAATACGCTTGTGGACTTTTGTGTCGCGCAATGTCAGAATCCCAATACGCGCCCGTCGGACATGGCGAGTTGGAAAACACTCCAGACGCTCTTCCATGTCGACTCTCGCGATGAGCTTGTCGAACTTCTCGGCTTTTCGAGAGACAGCGTCTCTGCGCAGGTCCAACAGGCCGTTGGCGCATTGGGCTTGCCAGTTCTGGAGGATGAGGCTCCGACCGACCAGGTAAATGCACCGCTGACGGATGACACAGTGCCTGCGCAGGACGAGGACCCGGCTGCTTTCTTTGACCAAGTGCCTGCCAAGCCCTTGACACCGCCACCGCCACCAGCGGAGCCTTTCCGTCTTCACCCGGGAGGCGAGCATGACCCTGACCGGCTGATCACCAAGTCGCTCATTCTGGGCGACTTTGAGAATGCTGTCTCGCTGCTGGTATCGCAGGATCGGTTCGCTGACGCTCTGGTGCTAGCGACGCGTGCGGGAGACGAGCTGCTCGTGAAGACACAGCGAGCGTACTTCAAACGCCACGCATCGCGGCTTCCGTACCTGCGACTGCTTCAAAGCATCGTAACGGAAGACCTGACGGACGTGGTGCAGAATGCCGATCTGGCCGAGTGGCAGGAGATCTTCGTGGTGCTATGCACATTCGCGCGACAGGAAGACTTCTCGAGCCTGGCTGAGCGACTGGGCCAGCGCCTGGAAGACAGGTACTTGCATTCTGTTCAAAATGGACAACGCACAACAGAGGCGATGGATGATCGGAAGAATGCCGTGTTATGCTATCTCGCTGCAGGCTGTCTTGAAAAAGTCATGTCGATGTGGATTGAAGAGATGCGTGAGGAAGAGCACGCGATCAAGGCCGGTAGCATTCAGAGTGACAGTTCACCATACTCTGCCCATGCGGAAGCTCTCCAGACGCTGATGGAGAAGGTTGTTGTGTTTGAACATGCTGTCCAGTACACGGACGAGGACTTGCAGCTACCGCCCGCCAACCCAGATGGCACTATGCCTGTGCGCGAGTTTAAGCTGGCGCCACTCTACAATTATATCCTCGAGTACGTGAATGTGCTGGCGGAGCAAGGGCTTGTTGATATAGCTCTCAAGTTCGTCGCTCTGACGCCGCCCGACTTTACGCCCCATGCCCTTTCAGCTCTCGCTGATGCCGAGTGGACACATGACCGCTTGCTGCGCGCGAGTCAGGCGTCTTCCTACGGGCAGCCATCGACAAATCCATACGTACAGGGTGCCTATGGGCAGAGTGCCTATGGCGCGTATAGTGCACCAAGCGCGCCGAGCATGGCGACCGCAGCCAGTATGCCCAGCATTCCAACTGTCCCTACTGTCCCTACGGTGCCGACTGTGCCAACTGTGCCAACTGCGGCGCAAACGCTTGCACCACCACCTACAGCGCAGCAGCAGCATTCGCGGCAGACTCCACCCGTGGCACAAATTCCACCACCCCCACCACACGTTGGTATGGGCACCACCACATCAACGATGCCAATGGCGCAGGCGGATTCTTCCTCGTCGCCATACGTACCAGCTTACAACACAGCGGCAGTGACGCCTGCGCAGCCGCCGCAAGCTTCCGCCTATACGAACACGGCTCCTCCCGTGATGCAGGCGCCCCCGCCACCCCCAATTATTGGTGCTCCTCCTGCAGGAATGCCGAATTTGATGCCCGAGACCCAGGCGCCATCGATGGTGCCACCGCCGCCGCTGCAACGTGAAAAGGGTGGTTGGAACGACGTGCCTGCGGCGACGTTGCCACCACCACCCAAGCGTGTGCCGTCGGCCGCATCGTCTACGTCAGCGATCACGTCACCCTTCCCGAATCAAGCGCCGGCCGGTAGCACGCCGATGTCAACAGCGCAGGGTGGGCCCGGTGCAGGACCTATGCCGCCGCCGCCGCCGCCGCCTCGTGGACCACCTATGGGTGGACCCCCGCGCCCATCTAGTGCAACGTCGTCTCATGTGCCACCATCGCCACGCTCAGGCCTAGGCCTCGGACAGCCGCCTCGGGCTGCTGATTATGGTCGCCGCATGCAAGATGGAATGCAAAATGCTCCTGGCGGCGTGATGCGTCCACAGACGCCCACAGTGCCTGGTCGTCCGCCCATGGCCCGTACACCCAATACGCTTCGGCCGCAAATGACCGGCCCACCGAGTCAGTTTGCTGGACAACAAGCAGCAGCAGGTGCGACGCCGCGTGGCTTCTCACATGGCTCAGGTATGCCCATGACACCACGAGCAATGGGTAATGGTGGTCCCCCACAAGCACGTGGTGGGCGTCCCGGACCCCCGCCACGTTCAATGACACCGGCTGGCGGTGGCTACGGCGCGCCTCCGCCGTCATCGACGCCTGGAACGAAGCCCGGATTCCAATACCCTCGAGGCGATCGTTCGCATATCCCTCCGCATCTAAAGGCTGTTTCGGACTCATTGATTCGCGAAGTCGCGAGATTGCGTAGCATTGATGCACAACCACGACGCATCCTTGACGATGCCGATAAGCGCGTTCAGTTGTTATTGGATTTGATGAACAATGGCCTGGTCGATGCGAAGCTGGTTCCTGTTCTCCAGCAATTGGGTAAGGCAATCGATGCGCGCCACCAGCAAGGCGCTCTATCGCTGCATGTCCAACTAGTCACTATGGCGACGGGCGATGTGGCAACAGCCCTTGTTGGAGTGAAGTTTTTGATTGCCAAGCTTACTTCATAAATCTGCCAATCAGTTAGCTGACGACGAACTATGTGTGCGTAGCAATTTTTTTTTTGGATAGAGTCTGGTGTGTGATGGTGATCGTGATTATAATGGCAAAAGCGATGGTTAGATACGCCTGGATGCATGCTTTGCGTGCGGAATATGCGCGTGGGCTAGCACGCGCCGTTAGACATGGTGGGGTCTGTCGGTGTTGTGCGCCGTAGTGATCTGATGGAGCTGTGGAGGGACGAGTCGCAAGCGACGCACTGGTGACTGACTGCGAAGGTCGGCGACGTGTCACGACTCCTGCTTGTAGTGACCAGACCAGTCATTCAAGTGTGCGCTGACGACTGATCAAAGCTGGCCACGCATGGAGCAGGCTAGTTCGTGGGATTCTTCTTCGAAGTCCATCCCTATGTTGTCGTCCGGTTATGAGCAAGTAGGACCCGCACCCGTATCCGCGGCATCGCGACAAGAGGCTCAAGATGGAGCACGACCAACACAAGCTGCCCCCGCCCGAACAACTCACACGCAGTCTATACCAGCTAAGCCTCTTTTTGAGCTAGGAAGGATCCAGTACGATTTGCCGGGTCCCTTGCTTCACATCGCAGCAGCAGCTAACAAGCTTTTGCTGTGCATAGCCCCGGTGGATGCGACGCCTATGCGGCTTGTGTACCTTGACTTGGATGATCCCTCACGAACGCAAGAGGCCCTTTTGCCTCCGCCTATTCAGGCTCGTGGAGCTCGTTGGCGTCAGCCGACAGAATCAACGCGTGTGTTTATCGATCCTACCGCCCAACATGCGCTCGCGTGTACCGGCACGCACACATACTACTGGACACCAAGCTGGCCCCGCGCCCGACGCGTCCAACAACTCGATGGCGTGCCTGTAACAGCAGTGGGATGGGGTAGGCCACGAACTGACCCGCCTGTGCCATTGCCATCGCTTCCAGGCACACGCAAATGGATATGGACGCCACCGGTCTTGCTTGGCACAGCACGAGGTGATCTAGTGGAAACGACCATCACAGCGCAAGTAGGCGAAGATCGTTTTGACTTGTTTGACCGCTGGGCGCGCAAGTCAGCCGGCTCAATCGATTATCCATTGGAACGAGGCACATACCGGTTGTACTCGCTCGCATCTGACGCCCATCCGATCACCGGCTTGTCTGTTGAGATGAAAGAGAAATGTGCTCTTATTATCGTCGCGACATCGTCAAGACTCTATGAGTTCGTGGGCGAAGTGTCGACAAGCGTATCGGCAGAAGCGAGTCCTGTGTTTCTACGTGTGTTTGACAGCTATAAGCAGAGCTTGCAGCCCCATTGGAAGACGGATTTACCACCGGGTCTGGGCACGCTTCTTACTGTGACGTCACCGGTGGCATCGCCACCGCACGGCTCTACAGCTCGTATGATGGCTTGGCTCACAGGAGCTGGTATCTACGCAGCGCAAATTGAGGCAGGCACAGGTATCTCAGGGGCAGATCTAGTTGTTCCTCCTCGCATGACCGAGTCACCCATTGCCATGGGCCGCACACCTCTACACTATGTGCTTGTATATGCGGACTCGCTCGTATGCATGAATGCCCTTGATCCTGAGGTCAAGTATGAAGTCCCGCTTCAATTGCAAAGCCATGAGCAAGTCCAGGGGCTTGTGGTGGACCGCTCTTCCCACATGTGCTGGATGTACACGTCCATGGGCGGCATTCTAGAGCTGCTGGTCCACGACGAAGCGCGTGATATGTGGCACTTGCTCTTGAAGCGCCAACTCTTCGCGAGCGCACTCAAGTTTTGCCGCGATGACGAGAGCAGGAAACAAGTCCTCGAAAACCAAGGCAATGCTCTGCTTGCCTCGGGCAATGCTCTGAAAGCCGTCGAATGCTATGCCGAAGCGCGTTCTCCCTCATTTGAGCACGTGGCACTCGCTCTCATGGATGCAGCGGCAGACAATGCACTTCGCCGGTACGTGAAGTTGTGTCTCGATGCATTGCCCCGCACCGCACGCGTCCAGCGTCTCATGCTTGCCACATGGCTTTTGGAACTCTTTGTGCGTGCGCTGCATGCAAGTGAAAAAGAGTCTGAGCTGCATCATCACCTCATGTCGGAGACAGAATCAATTTTGCGTCAACACGATGCCGATCTCGACCCATCTACCACGTACGCACTCCTAGCCCGACAGGGATGCATCGATGTGTGGATTACCTACGCAAATATTCGGCACGATGTTCGCAAGATTCTGCAGCACTGGATCGATCAGAAATGCTGGGACAAGGCTTTGCATGCTCTTAGCTCGCAGTCGTCGCCCGACATGTACTACCAGTTTGCTATGGTTCTTATGCGGAACGCACCTGGAGCGACAGTACAATGCTGGCAGCGATGTGCTGACTCTCTGGATATCGAGCGCCTAATACCTGCTTTGCTCCAACACAAACCTGCTACAACGCACAGTACCGATTTTTCTCTCGTTTACCTGCAGTATATGATCGACGTGCAAGGATGCAAGAGCCCAGCGGCTCATGCACTTCGACTCACACGTCTCGTAGCTCGAGACAACGAAACGCCTGCTTTGCTCGCTTTTATTGAGAATGCCTCACCTGAGGCACTGGATCTTTCATATGCGCTACGTATTTGCTCATCTGCAGGCCGCCGTGAGGCTTGCGTACGCCTCTATGCTCGAATGCATCAGTACGAAAATGCTGTACACCTTGCCCTAGACGCCGACGACGTCGACTTGGCGTGCCTGTGTGCCGATTTAGCCGCTGGCCAGCCTGCTTTGCAGCGTGAATTGTGGCTCCAGTGCGCAAAGCATGTGGTGCATACACAAGCAACTATGGAAGAGGCCATGAAGTTCCTCTTACGCACTGACTTGCTCACAGTCGAGGACATTTTGCCATTCTTCCCTGACTTTAGTGTGATTGATGGCTTCAAGACGGAGATTTGCGATACTCTGGAAAGCTACGTAGCGCGCATCGGTGCGCTTAAAGAAGACATGGATCGTACATCCAACACGGCTTCCAACATCCAGCAGGACATCGAGCAACTATCTAAGCGTGTTATGGAAATCGACGCTGACCATCCTTGTCGGCAGTGTGGTGCCCCTCTCTTGGAGCGACAACTATACCTTTTCCCTTGCCGCCATGGGTTCCATGCCGACTGCTTAACCCAGCTTGTCGCACAGCACTTGTCGCCACAGCGTCTACGACGTTTGCTCCAGCTGCAGAATGAACTCAACGCTGTTACAGTCTCTACAGCTGCAGCTGATACACACTCTGCCTCACCGCAGTCATCTAAGGCATCGCCTCTACCTCTAAGCAACTCTCTTGAGCGACTTCGTGAGCATGTGCGCCCACAGGCAATTGTCGATGCGATTGCCAATGGCTTTACCGTTGGCGCCACCAATAGCCGCCGAGCTTTAGTCCCTCAGGACCCGAGCACCAGCCTAAAACACATTTCATCAAAGAACACACAGGATCAACAAATACTACAGCAACAACCACATCATCGTCATCATCGCGACTCAGACATCAAGTCTTCCTCTACACAACCATCTGCGAGGACGGACGATGTGGACGAACGTCGTGCTGAGCTCAATTCCATCGTTGCTGGCACATGTCCCATCTGCACTTGGAGTGTACAAGAAGTGGCTACGCCCTTCACGGATGACAAGGATAGCGAAGATGGAGACGACTGGCTGGTTTGATATGTAGTACCTTGAGCAGATACCAACTTAACACAGACCCATCTTGCGTGAAATACATCCTAAATTTTCATACCAAAAAAAGAATATACTTTATATCTTTCGCACTCACAAACTATCACTTCACAAACTTACAAATAAATAAGTATATTTGCCAATGACAGCAAGTTAGACGAGAAGTGCACAAGAACAAATAAAAGCAAGTTTTGTATCATGCCTCACTTTACATGCTCTTCAGGATACCCTCAACAAGAGCCCAGATACCCCAAGCACCTGGGTCTGGCACTTTCTCAGACGTCTCGCCAACGTAGGTTGCACGGCCAAGACGAGCGGTGAGGTCCCGCGTCTTTTCGGCGCCCTCCTTCGCGGCACTGACAGCGGCCTGCAGAGCGTCCTTGGCATTCTTGCCGCTCTCAGCCTCCTTCAAGAGTGTGCGGCAGAAGGGGTCCAAGGCATCAACCAGGGTACGGTCACCAGGGCGTGCAGGCGTGTACCTGCTGAGACTCTCGCGCGCATGCTCAGCAGCAGAGGCCCAGTGCTTGACGGAAGCTGTCTCGTTCGGGTCATTCGTGCTCTTTTGCAGACCCTGCACAAGACCGGTCAAGTAGATAGCGTAAAGCGCACCTGACGTGCCACCCATGTTCGACTCTTGAGCCTCAGTTATGCCCAGGACGGTCGCCGTGGCACGGTCAAGAGGAATCTGGTTCGACTCAAGAGCCTTCATAACACCCTCGGCGCAATGGCGAAGCGTCTCACCAGCATCGCCGTCGCCGACGACCGTGTCGTACTTGGTCATTATTGGCTCCACGTCAATCACCGACTTGCATACATTCTCAATCACTTTCTTGACAAGCTCAGCATCGCCATTCTTAGGGCCAACCGACGCAGCCTTGTTCTCTGATGGCTTTGCACCCACAGCGTGGCCTTCTTTAGCCTTCTGCTCGAGGATCTTAGCTGGCTCCTCCTCCTGCTCCTGGGCCGTTGGCAATGCAGCCTTGTTCTTCATGCCAATCTGTGCACCCATCCAGCCGGTAGCACCCGTAGGGGCATCAATGAGCTCAAGTACATCACTACCGTACTCCTGTGACACACGCTTGTGGTTCAGCAGCGAGATATTGAAACCAGGAGCGTTCAGAGAAGTCACATAGGTGCCAACGTGCACGCGCGACGGACGCATGTTCCAGTCACGCTCCAGCTGGACACGAGCTTCAGCAGCAATAGCGGACAGCTCCAAGCAGCTCATACCACCCAGGTTGTTGATGATCATGACTGGCTCATCGTCTTTGTTGAACTTAACGAACGAGCGCTCTGGGTCATCGTCGCGCAGAAGCATCTCGAGCATCTCCTTGATCAGATCCTCGGCAGACGGCTTGTTCTCAATGTGTTTCGCACCCGTCTCGTTGTGGATACCCATACCAATCTCAATTGCACTTTGGCTCAGAGCACCACGTTCCTCTGGGTCGGTCGAGCGTCCCGGGACGTGACAGTGGTCCAACGACGAACCGACAGTCACAAAGTTGTTCACCATAGAGCGGCCAAGACCGGCGACCTTCTTGACATCATCACCCTTCTCAGCCGCTGCGCCGATCACCTTAGCAGTGAATGCTGCGCCGGTAAGACCACGGCGGCCTACAAGACCACCCTTGCTGCGTCCAACCGACACGTCATCACCAACGATGACCATTTCGACCTCGCGGCCCTTCCCTTCGCCGGCAAATGCAGAGCGAGCCTTCTCAGCCGCAAGACCAAAGTTCAAGCAGTCACCCGTGTAGTTCAACACAAGCACAACGATGCCCTTGTCCGTTGGCGCAAGATCCACACCACTGCAGATCTGCGCAGAGCTTGGCGATGCAAACACATCGCCACTCACGGACACGGTGACCAGGCCTTCACCGGTGAGGGCCGAAAAGGATGGCTCATGGCCAGCACCACCACCAGCAATGATGGCCACCTTGTCGCGTGGGTGTGCTGCATTGTAAAGCACCTTGTGTGGTGCATAGAAACGCAAGTTGGAGTTCGTTGAAGCCACACCGCGGCATGCCTTCTCAACGAGACCGTGAGGATCATCAAAAACGTGCTTCGTCGACATGATGGCTGTAGGGACCGTGGTAAGGCCACGTACCCGCGCACAGGCACAACCTCGCTTGATCACGTGACAGGGCGGGACTTCTTGGCCGAAGTACCACGTTAATTTGAATCCTGGCCGTCGGCTTTCTAGCTGCCAGCAACTGAAGACACGCGTGATTGATAAGGCCGATTTCATTTTTTCCTATAGGCAGACCCAACTATCACTCGCTGAATGAATTGTAATCAATCGGCGTCTACTTGCTCGTGCCGAGCCAATCGCGCACAGTATCGGCAAACGAGACCATACACACCTGCATATGTTAGCGCACCAGCCTCTAGCTTCTTCATGAATACATACTGTTTGCCAGATGCCCAAGCAGATGCGCGGGCTCACACCCCGGTATAGGCCTCGGATACCGCTTTCCTTGTAAATATATGCGGCAGTATTGAGAATAGATGGCTTAGCTGGGCGGTGCTCAGCTGCGGCCTTGGACAATGATTGCATCTGCATAGTTAGTTCGTCACCACACAAGCCGACAAAAAAATCATACCTCGACACGAATTACCTCAATTGGCTGGTTCCACGTTGCCAGAGCGCCACCAATTGTTGAGCAAAGCACACGCTCGACGTTGCTCAGCTTCTCGCCATCTGTCTTGCCCGAAAAACGACGGACCGGGGCCTCAGCTAAGCGTGCAAAGCCCATACTTTATTCGCAGTTAGCTTGTGCATTTTATACCATTTCACGTACCGACTTCCCCAGTTCGTCATTTGACGGACAGCCACGGCATTCACGCCCTTGTTGATACCGCGAATACCCTCCCTCCGATAAATGTCGGCAAAAACCTTCCACGTAGACGGAGGTGCTTCTCCTGAAGCCATCTGCTTTTGGCGAGTAATCTCAGCTGTTTTCATACATGTGCAAAAACCCATCGTGGCGTATGCCTGGACAATGCCACCGGTCATGCCGCCGAATAGGCCAGCAGCACCAGGACCCATCCCAAGCGATTTTGCGACCTTCTGCACTTCGGTGGACGTAAAAAGCAGTACAGCACCTTTCGTCGAGGCCTCGATCCAAGCCCAAGGAATCAAGCCTTGGTAAAAACCAAGCACACCACCACGACTCGACACCGTCTTAAGCGCTTGCCACATCGTTTGCGTTCGGTTCGAAGCCATTTGTGTCTTTATCACCTCGAAGGGCTGACCAAGCGTGGTTACTTCAAACATGTTCATAACCGCACCTACGGCTATGTTCGACCACGAAAAACCCCCTTGTGCTGGCGCCATGATTTGCGTTACAAAGGCTACAGGGACGAATGATGCCTGTTGATTGAGATATGTTGCGAATGCTGGTGGTTTGCCTAGTAGGTTGTCCTCACAACACGATTGGCTGACTCATGGCCTGGGGTCGGGTAACATGTCCTTCGCAAGATTGGACGACCTATTACGTGAAGTGATGATACATTTGCAGTTCTACCCACCTACTTTAGCCCCACAATATTTACACCGCAAAATTTAGCAACCGTGGGATCGAATTTATTGGGTTGTTTCGCTGTTAATCTCAGAAAGCGCAATTGCGTAATATCGTTTTCTCTCATAGTCAGACGAACCACAAATCGTGTCATTTGGAACAATGTCGAGCCAAAGTGTTCCGTCATTCATAAGCATATCCTCGAGTGTTTTTGCAGCACGGTCTTTCGTCCAAATAGCATCCTCGGTTTCTGTTAACCTTTCTGTCGATGAAAGAATGGCCTTTGGCGTCGCGTAAGGGATACCCACATAATCTCGCGGTGGGATATGTTTTAACGCGAGAAAGTTGAGGACATGCTTGGAATCTGAGCTAAGTTCACGGGCAACAGTTCGCACCATTTTTATTCCTTGCAAATCAAAAACTTCGTAGCCACACCCCAATGGTTCAAGCGCCTTTATACTTCGTTCAATATCGCTTGAGCTAATTTTCCACTCATTATCTTGTAGTGACTCAGTATAATAAGAATGTTTGCCGTGGCGGAGATGGAGCACACCTCGAATCAGAGCGTCCATTGTAATAATTCCCCCATTTTGAGACCGCGTGCTAATGCAAACGTCCACGATTTGAACGCCGAGCTCATATTGCCAGTCACTGAAACCCGTGAGTTCACTCCATAAATTCACCACTTGTCCAATTCGACCAGCATTACCAAAAGTGGTGGGATGCCCAGCTAAAGGATCTACCAAGAGACTCGCACACATACGTTGAAAAGCATGCCGAAACTCGGGATTTCGCCGAATGTCACGGCGGTGTCTGATAGCAAAAGACCTTAACGCACATGAAAACTCATCAAAACGTTCTCGTAGTTCATTAAGCTTTGCTTCGTTCCATTCTTGCGATATACATGAATATTGCCCTCTAGAGATCTTTTTCCTGTCAAGTGCAACTATACCTGGGCCGCGACGCATACCCATGCCGTCCGGGCGAAAATTACCAATTCAGCGTGCTGTGTAACAAACGGGAGTTTTAAAGCGCACAGATCCTTCAGCGGGAATATTCACTAATAGGCCAGGAAAATCGAAATTGATTGGCCAAATGTTAAACCCTGAGCTATTTGTGGCTGTGTCAGAGTCCAATGTGTATTGGAAGCAATCAAAGAGGAGAAAAAGTAAGTTTGGTTGCAGGTAATGCAGGAAGTACTTTGATTTTTCGAGTTGGAATCTGGCGATGCGTTAAATTAGGGCCTATGACGTCATTCGATAACAAGAACTCATTTTCATACGCGTTTCAAGTAGGCATTCAAACTGCGTAAGTTTCATGTGACAGCCACTGTTTCCAACCATAATTACAGCCCATCACTTAATTCCACCGAAGTTAATTTGCTACCTCTACGCATCATCCCGTCTGACACTAAGATGGGCTTGATACCTCAAGGGGGAAGTATGGACAACGAAGGAAACTCCTACCTTTTGGACTCATCACACTATAAACCAGGAAGTGACTACGCTGCCTCAGTGTCATCTGAGACTTCTTCAGAAAATAATTTGCCGGATCATGACACCGAAGACGCTTCATCATCAAGCACGAAAGACTCCCGTACCAAAACTAATGGGTCTGGAAAAAGAGCAAGAAAACTCTTGACTCTTGAACAGAGTCGGGTTTTACACGAACTCCTTCAGCAAACATGTTTCCCTTCAACACAAGTGCGCGAAGCTGTCGCAGCGCAGCTAGGACTATCGCCCCGAAAAGTACAAGTATTTTTTCAAAACAAACGACAGAAACAGAGGAAGCGGTCTAATCTGAGCACCTCGCAACCAAAGGAAACAACCCCGCAAGCATTGATGCAAAGTCGATTTTCTCTTGCTGATCCAACCCAAGAAATATCGACCGAGTCAAGTAACATACCTAGAGGTCAGGTCGACCCCAGTGAAACGTCACCAGTGCCCCGCATTCTTCCACGCAACCACTCTAATATCATGTCTACTGCGCCTAATTTTGAGTCTCATTTACATCGCATGCATTCCCATGAAGTGCCATCAAGTCTACCTTGGATCCATCGACTTGCGGACCATCGCCGATTCAGAGACAGACACCCACCGTACTGGAGGGATCGAAGATACGAAAGAGTGGAACCTTATAAATATGTGCCTCTGAAAGACAGGTCTAGTGTTGCCCCTGCCCCTTATTTTGACCCCCTGCCCGGCCGTGAGCCATCGTATTCTACACATACCGCGTCAAGGGTACTTCCACCAATTGTCTCAGACATTCGCTCTAGCACAACAAAACTGCCAAGTATCGACGAACTTGTTTCACATTCCGCATCCTAACTGTACGGTTTATGTATGAGTTCGCTGTATGGTTTTTACATGTATGGGCGGACATCATGAGCCCCTTGGTGGCAACTAGAAAAACTGACTTTGATGACCCAAACTATAGTAGCGACAAAGCTGCAGATCCCATGGAAACACTCTCCCCTCAATACCATGATTTTGAATAAGTATTCGGTACATTTTGTCTCATGACATCGGTAAACTATCCGAGTTTGCATGACTTTATCGGGAAAATTAATAGGATATGGTTCACGAGCACCGCGCGGAATGCAGCCCAGGTCGGAAGTCTATACAACTATGACTCACTTATAATGTGCTGTTAGTACTTGGTCTCTTGAAAATTGGATCGTCGTCCAAGATAGACGGAACAATGTTATACTCGTCTTGGGACAATTTGTGATAAACAACGCTCATTGTGAAGGGAACGTACAAATATCACCGAAAGGCGAATTGAGACTGGAGACGTGAAAGCCGTCAACTTAATTTGAAGTTAGAATCCTAAATCTCGACTAAAGTGACGCTTGCATGCATAAAAGCCGCAAATCAGAATGCTTTCGGAATTTCTGCGAATCGGACTGGTCGCCAGTGCAAAGTTTAATTATTTAACATGCAGCCAAAGACATTTGTCAACAAATTGTGGCAAGTGGATCAAGCCATCAAGCGCAAGTTTGGGCCGACGAATATGCGACTAGCACGCAACCACATTTCCGTGCATTTTAATAATTTCACGCTGACTATTTAGATTGAGCATCCTTAGTGTGTGGACATGTATGTAGACTAGATGACCGTGTCAAACAAACGTTTCTATTTCTGAAGTATCTGCTATTCATTGCGTGATCGCATGGCCGAAGAATACCGAACATGAGCGCAGAACGAGCAGTTCTTAGAGATCGTGGTTATAGCACAAGTTTCATCCATTAGATATACATTATGCGCCGAACCCCTGCAACCCCACCGTAACTGCACTATGGTGGCATGATTTTACATTGGCCCGTAAGCATGTAGGCAGACAGCGTTTCACCATGAAAATGTATGACGACTTATAGAGCGATCCGGCATGCCGCTCAGCAAAGCAAGCCTAACGGAAAGAAATAGAGGCAACGGGGATCGTGTGGAGGAAGGTGAGGCCGCAACAGCAGTTTGCCAGCGTAAATACCATGTTCCGAGTTGCGAGTCGGCTATCGCGCAATGGCTTGCGGCAACATCATGTGCAAACAAGGTGGTTTCGGACGGAAAACCTAGCCTCAGATGTATTCACTAAATCGACACCGAGTCTGGCCGAAAGAGCTGCGAAATCTGAGAGTTTCCTTGCTGCTCTCAGTCCCGCGGACCGGAAAGCCGTTTCATCGATGCTGCGCGTAGATCATGCGGGAGAGATTGCAGCTAACACCATATATGAAGCACAAGCGGACGTTTTCGGATTCCGAGGAGATCAAGTGACAAAAAGGCTCATGATGGAAATGTGGGACAACGAACGGAAGCATTTATGTGCAGCATCTGCGATGTTGGACGAGTATCGGACACGACCATCTGCCTTAACGCCTGCGTGGGCATTAGCTGGTCGAATTCTAGGAGGATTCACGGCATTGCTTGGTGAAAAAAGTGCTATGGCATGTACAGAGGCAGTTGAGACTGTTATCGGTGAACACTACGATGAGTACGTGGCCCATGCGTTCCTGTGTCCAGCTAACCCCTTAGTCAACTTCTTCATCTGGAGCAGATTCGCGAGAAACTAACGCGGGAGTGTGATAGAGACGAAGCGGCTGAATTTGAACAGGTCATTGATCTTCTGAAGAGTGTCTTGATTGAGTTTCGCGATGACGAGCTTGAACATCTTGATACTGCCGTCGATCACGACTCCCAGCAGGCACCTGCCCATGCATTACTCTCGGCTATAGTAGAGTATGGATGCAAAGGCGCGATCGAGGTTGCGAAGCGGATTTAGATGATGTCTGCACCACTTCCGCGTGACCAAACACGGACCAAAGCGCGTGTGCCGTCTTCCTGCTTGGGACCCGTACCATCCGGAAGTATGCGGTACAGGTGCTTGGTTGATGCGGGCATGTATCGGTCAAGCAAGAAAGGCTGTAGAGCTTCATTTGAGGATGACGTGGTGGCCGCCGTGGGCCGAACAAGCGCATATACGCCGATTTCGCCATCACAAGCCGCGGCGCGTCCGCTGGGTAGCTCATTTATCGAGACCCAAACATCAGCTGTGCGTAGCAAGTAGCGAAACAGTCGCTCGTCACCTTCGTCCACGGTTCCATGTCCACTTTGCGCAGCGCAAGCGTCAGCGTGCATAAGCGTAATTAGTGATGCGGAATTTGACGCACAAAGATGACGCAGGTGACGTAGGTGATTGACTAGCTCCATGTAGATTTGTTCTTGAGAGCCATTCATGCACCATTGGAGCGTTGAAAGACTATCGATCAATACGAGCGTTTGCGCTCTTTTGTTCGAGTGTAAAGATGACGAAATGTGTGCACAGTTAGAGGGCAACGTATGTGTTTCGTTGACTGGCACAGCTTGCGAAATAGCATCATAGACATTTTTCAGGAGATGGTGGGCGTCCTCCAGGAACGCCGCGACATCAACGTAGCGGAATTGTTGTGCAGAGAGAGAAACACCCTGTGGTGAGTACGCAGCGTTACACGTACAGCCTTACGAGCTATATGCATGAGATGTGCTTGGCCATCTGCACGAGCGCTGACCCAAATCACGGTGCCTGACTGCTGGAGTGTCTTGACAGCATACTGAAACAGGATGAACTGGCCATGTGCGTCCAGAGTGTCAGACACGTGGATATGTGCATCAACAGGAGGCAGCATAGTACCGCCGCTGTTTGAGAACTCGAGCATCGAAGACAGACCAGACATGGCCCTGGGGTATAAGGTGAGGTAAATGACCTGCCTAAGAGGAATGCAAGAATCGAGTATCACTAATGCAACGGCTCGTTTATTCGTCGACCTCGACCTAATCGTTCCTTGAATTGCGACCTCCACTGACTCTTCGACGATGAACGACGCTTCGCATCCGAGACGGCGGTTCGTTCGTTCGGACAGTACGAAGGATGAAGGCCCTATGATGGGGGGTATTCCTGCTAGTGTTCTGGAAGATCCGCTACTAAATGTTGCGATTGATAGTTTGCTACCGAAGCATTACAATTTTGAAATCCACAAAACAGTACATCAAATCCGCAAGTATGAAGCGACGTGTGTGGCGCTGCAAATGCCCGAAGGCCTCACCATGTTTGCGACGGCTATTGCAGACATCATTGAACGATTTACAGGTGCTGCTTCTGTGATTATGGGTGATGTAACATATGGCGCTTGCTGCGTTGACGACTATACGGCGTTAGCACTGGGATGTGACATGTTGGTCCATTATGGACACAGTTGTTTGATCCCAGTAGATCAGACAATGATCCGTACACTTTATGTTTTCGTGGAGATTCAAGTCGACACAACACATCTTTACCAAACGATCCGGGTGAATTTCCCTGCTGATCGGGCATGTTTCCGTCAGCGAGTCCTCACATCGCCATATGAGCAAGCGACGCATGCGGCATTGCCTGTACAAGCGCAGGAACCAACTACGTCCAAAAAACAGCCTACCCATATCGCACTTGTCGGTACAGTCCAGTTCATCGGGGCAATTCAGGCCATTCGAGAGGCACTTACAACATGTCCGTCAGAGGATGACATTTCTGCGCGCAAAGCCATCGCGCCAAAAGAAGAGAGTGAAATCGCAGGGGCCGATCATGATCACAGTATCTTTGGAACTAGCGGCGCACATGGCGCCTTCAAAGTGAGCGTACCGCAAATTAAGCCGCTAAGCCCTGGCGAAGTCTTAGGATGCACATCGCCGAAACTTGATGCTTCAGATGTTGACGCAATTCTGTACGTGGGAGACGGACGTTTCCATCTCGAGTCTATTATGATTGCAAATCCGCGCATACCTGCATTCCGCTATGATCCATACACGAAGCGGCTGCAACGCGAGTTGTATGATCATGCAGAAATGAGACGGCTTCGGAAAAAAGCAGTTCTCGAAGCACAAGCGACCCTGGAAGATGCATCGCTCTCGCGTGGTGACGGAAATGACTGCAATGCCGCAAATCACACCGCGGGGCCAACCCCTTCATCTCGTGCATGGGGTCTCATTCTCGGCACACTTGGTCGTCAGGGAAGCACGAAAGTACTCGACTATTTAGGAGAGAGCTTGCACGAGCGCTGTGCTCATATACCTCAAGTGCCGATTCTGCTTTCGGAAGTGTCGCCCCAAAAGGCCCAGCTCTTTGGCGAGCATTTATCCGTGCTTGTTCAGACCAGTTGTCCAAGACTTTCAATCGACTGGGGCTCAGCATTTCCTCTTCCGCTACTTAGTCCATACGAAGCGGCGGCGGCGCTCGGCCGCGTTGCTTTGTGGGCAGATGCACCGCACGATCTCGGCATGATTCGGTATCCGGCGTCGATGAACTCTACTCCCATGCAGGCTACTGACTCCCAAGACGTGGAAGGCGTGCAGTGGGACCGAGAAAGTCATGTTGATGACTGTCGCCACGAATTGAATGACTATCCCATGGACTTCTATGCGAATGCATCCCTAGGTCCCTGGACTCCGCGTCATGGCCTCGGTGGGATGCGAAAAACTGGCCGCAACAACAAGGCCCTTTTACACTCACTTGGTCTCGCCAAAAAACGCCCTAGCCAAGAAACTCGGTCTTAATGCATACCTGTGTAGCTATATCCATGACACGTTCTTCTGATTGTCCGGAGCCACTCAATCAAGACGGTTGGGTGCATGTGACACCCACAAGCTCGAATAGTAGTACTAAATGGCCTGGCTACTCTCCGTACGTGCATTTGAAGTGGGTGGCCAGAGGGGAGGGACCATTTGTTAGTGTAGCCCCTTAGGCCCTTAGTCTCCCCTCCCTCTCCGCCCTTCCCTTACTGATTATTACCTACGGCTGCGTTTTCCCCCAGATTGGCACGGAAAAGTGGATCGAGTGAACGGGCGTGTAGTTTGCTTGCTTATCCGAACGAAACAAGGCACACAGCAGTGCTAGGACGCTACCATGTTCGTAGTAGCCAGTGTATGTCGTAACGCAAGGTTGAGCTCTGCGATGCATCGCGTATTTGTGCAGACGGCGCGCTTGAGTACGAGTGCGTCGCGTCTGGCCTTTAAGGAATTCTCAATGCCAGCGATGAGCCCGACGATGGAACACGGGAATCTAGGTCAGTGGAAAGTGAAGGAAGGTGAATCATTCGCCGCAGGAGATGTCATTTTGGAAGTCGAGACAGACAAGGCCATGATGGATGTCGAGGCGCCTGACGATGGTCTTATGGCGCGCATTTTGAAGCCTTCAGGCTCGAAGGATATCCCCGTGAATGAAGTGATAGCTATTTTGGCTGACGAAGGCGATGACATATCGCAAGCACCAGGAGCAGAAGATGTGAACAAGGGAAAAAGTGGAACGTCGACATCATCGTCGTCACCGTCGCCCTCCTCTTCCTCCTCTGCCTCACAGCCCACAGAAAGTCATAAACGCGAATCACCGAGCGAAATGGCATCCCATGCCCAACGTAATACACACGTACACGTAACGAAGCCGACCTTCCCATCAGTGTTGCGCCTGGCACACGAAAGAGGAATTTCTGACCCAGAGTCTAAAATTAGTGGCACGGGCCGTCACGGGATGATCACAAAGGGTGATATCCTTGCATATGTGGGCGAAACAGGCTCAGCCTTTGGCACGGCGTCGCCGCACCACACGACCATCTCTGAGTTGGGAGATGGCAAGACACGCGAATCGGGAGAAAAGCTGACAAACCAAGCATCCCCTCCGAAGCAACTGCGTGTCGATGAGCAGCGCAGCATGATCATCTCAGGATTGGCGGCCATGGCGGCAGCGTCGCGCAAGACCACCAAAGAGACGAAGCAAACGAGGCGCATAGAGTTTGCAGATATCGTCCAGCAATATGTGCCGCGCAAAGACATGGATACTGCTACGCACGATAAGAAGAACCGAGCTGGATCCTCGGCTTCAACGAGCCTACAAACAATTTACGAACAGCTGTGGAAGTAGGCAACTCGTTGGAGGTGGAAACATACACCACTGGACACAGCCCAAACAATGCTCATCACTCACTTAGGGTACATCATAGAGCCGAGTATAGTCGATACCGTCATGCTTGCCACGTGATGCAAAGTCCATCCAGTTCGTTAAGCAGCCATGATCAAAAGGATTGGGAGCGCGTGGTGTAGCAGGCGAGTGTCGCGAGTACAAATCAAGGCCAACGATGGCAAGAAGAGATGAGCCAGATGACAGAATTCGGCCACAGAAACCGCGGCGAACCGGCGAGCGACCATGCAAAACAAGCTTCACCTCATAAGGCGAGAGGCCTTGAGCCAGGAGGTGCTCCGACTGCATTTTGATATAGCCAGCCTGACCTTGACCGAGCATATTTGCATCAGGCCGACCTGCCATAAATCCGTGGCGTTTTAGATTCACGAGTTCGAATGTCGTGACCTGTGTGGAGATCTGGTACAGTTGAAAAGCCAGCAGAATGCCAACCCATATTTGGGTAAGGAGAAGCCACACGGCCGTATAGTATAGCGACCCATTTATAGACACTGCGGCACACAGCCAAGGGAACAGCGGGCAGCGCTGCTGTGCTACAAGGGACGGTGATACAGATGCACGGAAGTACGCCCAGGTGGCCCAGTGAAATGCCGTGATGGCCGCCTGAGCAAAGGCAAGAGCAATCAAGAATGGCGCATGGTTGTTAAGTCCAATGCAGTTCATCACCCATGGGCAGTGATGGTCATGCCGCGCGACGCACGTATTGCAAATGATACAGTGCTTGGCTCGCACGGGCTTACGAGACATACACGTTGCACAGAAATACAGGCCACTGAGACGGCCTTCGCGCGCGAGCGAGTCAATGGTCCGACGCAGTTCAGCTTTGGACGCTGGTTTGGCGCACTGGCCGGGCACATTGCGTGCAGTAAGGAAGAAGAAATATACCAGAGATGTGGCCAATACGCAAACAGTCACATCACGGGCGAGGGAAATGCCAGAGAGAAACACACAGTAGTGTGCCACGCCCAGCACCACACTCAAGCACACGAGCGATAGATAGTACGGCGAGGCATGTGCGCCTTTGGCATGGTCAATCTGGAGCAAGTAGGCCGTGGTATATACATGCGTGGCGAAAATGCCCAGTACAAACACGAGCGGTGCCAAGAACCAAGGTGAGCGGCCCGACACAATGAATGTGAGTTCGTACATGAGGCATGGCATAGTGAATACAAGGGCTAAAATCGCACGCCGAGAAAGCAGGAACCGACCAGGCTCGCCATTGTCCTTGCGATCGAGTTCTTTCATTGCCGATCTGTACGCCGCGTAGGTGCCCAATTCGCGCGCCAGTTCACACGGAGTCTGGCCTTTGTGCTCACGCGCCTTCAGGTCACTGCCAGCTTCGATAAGCCGCAGGATACACAGCCGGTTCCCATGCACCACAGCCCAATGCAGGGGCGTAAGTCCGTCCATGTCACTTACATGCACGGCTGCGCCGTGCTTGAGAAGAACGTCCACCGATAATGCATCTCCCTGGAAAGCCGCCCACATCAGCGCCGTATGGCCCTGTGTGTCTTTTCGATCAAGTGCCACTTGTGGTTGGAACTCAGCACGCTGTAGCAGATATACAATGGTCATCACCAAGCTGCTATGTGTAGCGAGGTGCAGTGTGTGAAATCCTTGGCCATCGAGCTGGAGTGGATTGGCGCCATGGTCCAGAAGTAGCGACATGACTTGTACTTGCCCCTGCCGAGTACACCAATGCATCGGCGTCGCGCGCAATGTCCCACCAGTTATGTTCACATCCGCACCCCGGCTAAGCAGCAATTGGCAGCATTCATAATGCCCATTGATAGCTGCCCAATGCAGAGGAGTTACGCCGTCTTGATCACGCGCATGTACATCGGAGCCTTCATCCAGTGCACGGCGCAGACCTTCCAAGTCACCACGCTGCGCACATGCATGGATGATGTTCTCGCTCATATGCCACGTCTCCCTCCCTAGTTCCACCAAGTACACAGCGTACCAATCCAACGTACGCGCGCGTTTGGTTGACACGCACAACTAACTCTAACGCTCGCGACTTGCGTGGAAGATGCAAGCCTGCGCCTAATATACCACACCCAGGAAGAGGTAGCGGCAAGAACAACGACCTACTTGGCTGACAGAACAAACCGACACATCTCCACAACCACGCTTTCCTTGTTTGTTGCCAAGTCAACAGAGAAGCTCCCTGGCATCAGTACGAAAGAGGGCGCGAGTCGTGCGTTCATGTAGCTCCATTCTATCTACACAATCAGAGCTTGGAGGGTCGCGATGCAGAGGTGTCTGGAGAGCTGCTCTCACGCTCAGCGTCTTCCGATCCTTCAACGACGCGGCACACCTCGTTCACGAGTTCCAATGCCCATTGTGCACCGTCTTCGGACGTAAGAAACTCGATACCTTCACGCTCAGCATAATTGTTCATCTGTTCCAAGACGGGCCGCGCACGCAGCAGACCATAGATATGGCTGACGACCTGCGGCGCAACGCCGCCCTGTGCATGCAATGCAGCAATGGCCACCAGACTCATCCGCACACGATTCACTTCCCACACTGGCTCAGACGTGTGCAAATACTGCGAGGCAGGCGCAAAAAGTGGGCCATATTGGAAGTTCAAAATGTACTCCCCAAGGTCAGGGTGGTTGTGCGTGAGGACTTGCCGCAGTTTGTGCGACTGCCTCGAGTAAATGTGATCGAATAGGTCTGAACCAGCTTGGAAGCAGTCCTGAAGCTGCTCAGGCGAAAGTCGTCTGTTGTTAGAGTCGCGTCTTTGCTGAAATGACACAGTCCACGAGCTTCGCGCCCGCTTCTTCCATGCCATCATACATACCGACGAGGTTCGTTCGGCATATGACGAGCAAGTTCAGCGTCCGCGTCAACCGATGCACGCAACGCCGCCAAGTTGTTAATGCCCTAGAGAATGCGTTAACGACCCAAAGTAGCACGAGAAAGACGTACCTTTGGCGTGCCGATGAGACCTAATGCTTTAAGCCCAACTTCGCGCATCAGGCACGCACGATTCACCCGCTCTGTAATGGGCCGCAGACTTGGGCCTTGGCGCATCACATACGTATGCATTCTCTGGACCGAGCTAGGCGCATTCAGCGCGAACAGCGTCGCTGTCAACAATGTCATCCACTCGCCCCAAGCGACGCCATGATGTTGTGAATCGGCTTCTACGCGTTGAAACAGGTCCTGGAGAATAGACGCCTGAGGCGCCGGCTTCGTCGTGCCCACCCGCCCCGCAGGGATGATAACGTCGGGGGATACTTTGGACGTACGCGATGCATAACGTGGGGCATTCACGAGAGCTAGAATTGGCCGTGGAAGTGGCATGTTCGGCGATAGCAGCACTAGCAACTATTTGATAGCACCACGCCAATGTATATAAAAAAATGTTCTCATGTGGCACATGGCCTAAAGACCAGAATGTCGCGTCTATTTCCCTGTCGCCGCGAAGCGCTTAGGGAAGAACAAGGGTGGAGGGCCGACTGGCTCTCCAAGCCCATGCCTGACCAACTGGCTGTGGCCAAGCCGTACCACGAGTGGAAAGCGTGGAAAGCAAGTGGCGCCGGTTGTGTCACGTGAATGCAAGCGGATTCGCTCGCTCACTATCCTCGTTCGTTGAACTCGATAGGCCTCGTAGCACCACTGGCTTGATTTGCTTCTTCCACGTCCACATTCGCACCTACGCACGACTGAGAACCTGGCGTCGCGTGTATATCAAAACATGACGGCTCCGCGGTTCATTGGTCTACGGGCCTTTCGGCATGGACGAATGCCGATTCACCACGCAAACAGCATACGAAGAAACTCGGCTTGTCGCCCAGCCTCCCACTCGATAACGTGTGCACGCACCTCATCCATGCCCATTGCGTATGCACGCACAGCGCCAAGTTTGAGTGCGAGTCTTCGTTCACCATCGCCGATCTTTTCTATGGCACGGCACGCACTTCTGCCTCAGCGACAGATGCCTTTTCATATACCCCAGTTGGGCGGCGTTCGCTTCACAACATACGGCTCAGAGTACCAACCATCGCAGCGTAAGCGCAAGCGCAAACATGGCTTCCTCGCTCGTCTAAGGTCCCGAACTGGTAAAAAGGTACTCGCGCGCCGTCGCGCAAAAGGCAAGACAGCCGTTTCCCACTGAGTTTGCAGACGTAGCTGTTTTGTTTTTTACGACGTATAGCTGAAATAAAGTCCATTTTTTGTGTACGTGGGATAAGTTCGCATGTTACACGGCAAGTCATTCACATCGCTCCTCCCGCTAGCACTGTTTGTGCGCGGTGCGGTCCGATGTGATGTGCTTCTCCTGTGCTTCTAAACCCTACTTCCGACCGAATTATGGCGCCCTGCCAAATTAGATCTACTCACCGTCGACGCCGTTGCGGTTACTGCGGTTATTTTTTCTCCAACGAATTTGATTATTCGAATTTTTATTATTTTTCCTGTTTCGTCATGAGAACGATCAGAGATGAACCAATCACTCGATAGGTGCCATCCTTGCCACGATCATTACGACAAAGACTTTGGCTTGTAACCACCATCAGTATGGCATTGCCAGCAAGTCATGAGGTACTTGTGTTTCTCGCAGATGCGAATCCTCAGGTAAGGCAGCTCGCTATGTCATCCATCGTGTCATTTAGTGGGAAAAACAATCCCAACCGTCGTCTTTTGATCGATCCACTCAAAGATGCGCATGGTAAGCCAGTCTGTACGCCGAAGGGCGAGCCCCTGGACGTCATTGAGCAGCTGAAGAAGCTCTGCAATGACCAGCCCCTCACGGTGCACGATGCACTCAGTGCGCTGATCAACCTGTCTGATACGGCGTCTGTCGCGGCGCGTATTGGCGACGAAGAGTTCTTGGCCTTTCTTGTGACATATATTGGCGACTCGGTCTCGCTCCTAGCTGATCTAGCATGCATGCTGCTATCGAACCTAACCAAGTTTGAGTCAATTGCCTCCCGCCTGCTTACCATGGAGGTGGAAGATCGGCCTTTCTACTCATTTCTCTCGCCGTTGGATCTCCAGGTTGCCCTGCGAGGCTTGGATGCAGATCCCTCGAAGCCCGATTATGAGGAACAGAAACAAGCCGTCGAGGCTGCATCAAAACGGCTCGCGAATTCGATGCATGCAAATGAGACGGCCAAAGTACCCGCGCTCGTCAAGCTCCTCCGTGCATTTGAAGAGGGCGCTACCGTCGAGACAAGTCGCTCTAGCGATGCAGATATGCGTGCTCGTATCGAGGCAGCGAAGAAAGAGGCCGCTACTGCCTCAGAGGCAAAGCCGGTGGACATGGGACCTGATGGTCGTCCGCGCATCCAGCGCAAGTCGACTTGCAACTTTCTGGCAAGTGTGTTTGCGAACGTGACGGTGTTGCCACGGGGCCGTGAATTCTTTGTTGCTCCCATGGAGGGCACAGATCCACAACTTGTCGATGCTTACCCCGTTGGCCGCATGATGGTGTATACGGAACATGCAGATTTGATTCGTCGCGGTGGCGTCATTAGTGCGTTGAAAAATATTTTTTTCCTTAAGCATGCACACAAACTTCTTCTCGCTCCTACACCGGCTGCCGCACCGGTCGATCGACCTTCCCTGGATGTCCTGCCGTATTTATTGATGCCGCTGATTGACGGCAAGGAACTTGCAAAAGTTGATATAGAGGATCAGGAGTCGTTGCCAGAGGCATGCCAGCTGGTGGATGAAAACAAGCCCCGTGAGAAAGACAGCGCATTGCGCCTTATGCTTGTTGAGTGCCTCTTGTTGCTATGTACTTCCCATTATGGTCGTGAGAGTCTGCGTCAGCGAGGTGCTTACATTGTTGTGCGTGAGGCGCACTTGGCTGAAGACAAGGAACAGATTGCAGAGGCCATCGTTCGACTGGTCAATCTACTGAAGCGCGACGAGACAGACGCAACTATGAAAGACGACCAGGACATTCAGCTTCCTGCACAAGACGGCGAGGAGTGCGACCCTGACATGGTGATTGAAGAATTGTGAACTTGTATGAGTATGTGTCGTATTCATATATGTACACTGGAGCAGTGGGTAGAGATGGGATAATCCTGGCCAAGGATGCCAATGGGCCAAAAAAAAAAAAGGGGGCCCAATTAGTGGAACTGGTATACGTAGCGTCTCACTCTCCACCTGAAATGTACATTCGTCCCTGCAGACGTTCAAACCATTTCTACTTCGTGCAACCGTCTAGGGAACAGATCGCCACCAGGCCTTCGACTTATCGTCACAGCGACCGGGCGCGCGACTTCACGTATCGATCCGCATCATTTGGTGGTAGCGCGTGTGGTTTTAAAGACGCTTGCGCTGCTCACCTTCTCCAACATGTCGGTGGGTGAAAAAAGGCACATCAGTGCACCTGCATGGCTCATGGAGTTCACGGCCAATGCATCAGAGTCATTTGTGACTGCATACTACGCTGCGTCTGACTCGCCTCAACGTGGAAACCTCTTACCTTCGCTATACCTGCCAAATTCGTCAATTTCATGGAACGGCAATCCCATCAGTGGAGCCACGCAGTACAAGCAATGGCTCGAAACACACCCGGGCTCGCAACACGAAATCCAATCATTTGACTGCCACCCACTAGGCCCATTTGATGCTTATGGTACGTACAATGCCTATGGGTATGAAGCGTGCGCTCGCTCCAACATTTTATGTGAACCAACGTCCACGCCCCTCCTGTCGAGTCTGTGTCTCGAATCTCTGATATTAGTCGCTTGCCACACTGGTATCGAGCTCGCGGGGGCAACAAAAATCTGTGGTCTCGCCGACACTCTGGTTGTCGATGGCGTCACTGCTTCTACAAGGACTCGGTGTGCATAAGGATAGCTGCGCTGCAAACGAGTAGTATGAGAAGCACACAATACTAACGCGACTACAGATCAAAATGTGGCACCGTCGTTGATGTTGAACGTCTCTGGTACAGTCGCTCACTACACGCCAGAGAGTCTTGCAACGGATCAAAGCAATGCACCAAAATCAGCGACATCGACTGGTGGCGCCGGCGGCAATAGCAGCGGTGGCGCATCATCGAAGCGCAAATTTAATGCCGACGCGCCCATTGAGACGTATCCGAGAGTATTTTCGCAGTCGTTCGTCCTCATCAATGGCGCAGGAACTGGGGCAGAAGGCGGTGTGCCTTTCGTATGGATGCCAAGCAGGAGCAGCAACGGCAGCGGCAAGGGCAGTAAAAATATCGCTAACAGTGACAAGGCGACAGAAACACGAACGGTCGCCAAGTACTTTATACAGGCAGATTGTTTCCGATTTGTAGGCTAATTCTGGGACATATACAAACTCATAGCGGACATTGAAAACGCAGCAGATACAAAAGCGTCATGCCGACGAAACGGCGCCATAGGCAGGATCAGTGTGCCTAAGCAGTCGTGTGCGCTCAGTCGACTCTTTATCACTGTCGTTGGAAGCACCAGCCCCAACTGAAGGCTGCGCGGATGAGGGCGGCGGTAGAGCACTGGGCGTAGAAGTGGACACATCTTCGACAGCTGGATTTTCGTATGGTGCATCCGGAACATGACGCCTGTGAGTATGACATATGACAAGGAAGCCATTCTGCAGCATTGCGGGAACAAGCAGTGCAATCGTCCGCAGAAACATTGAGACAAAGAAGATGATTGTGAGGACAAAGGGCCGCGCGTTCGGGCCGATGATGGGCATCTTGTAAAACTTGAGGACAGCAGCGTCGAGGAACATCGAAATCACATATACTGACACATCACACGTGTACGTGATCCAAACAATGAGCCCAATGCCGAACAAGGTTTGCACGCAAACAGCAAACCAAAATCCGTTAGCCAGTGCGTCTCTTCCAAGGCTGCGGTCCCAGCCCCATGTGAGCATCAGCTGATCCCACAACAAAACTTGGGCCACAAGAAGAAAGACCAGCTTGTTCGGCACATGCACGAGGAGCAACTCTAATGGATGCATCCAACGTGCGCGGTACTTGGCACGCAATACAACACCATTTGTTAGCGTCAGAATTGCAATGCAAACAAGCACACAAGAGCCAATTACCATGGTTGTCGTGCTGTCGATAATACGACACAAAAGCCACATCGACAGCATGTAGTTTGCCAAGGCTAGTCTTGAGCCTGCACCCTGTACCATGCATCGCTGTGTGTGTGGGTTAGGTGTGATGACAGCTAGCAAACAAAAGCCAAACTCGAACAGCAACATAACGATACTGTACGCAAGGAGCATGAGCGGTGCCATACTAAAGTACGTCGGCTGACTCCGGAACACATAGTGAATCGAAGGCACAATCATTGCGGCAAAGAGCGCCGTTGCAATGCAGCACAACAGGCTAATAGGCGTGTTCACCTGAAGAAAGCGTAAAGATGCTTTCTGCCGCGCCGTTAGAGGCGCATGCTGCTCCTCCTCATTGTTGCCGTGCACGTCTTCTCGTTCAGAATAACGTTGCACTCGCCCATCCTCTCGTGCGTGGCGCTGAACATCTGAGGCGGACATTGTTGCCGACAGTTCTCGAGGCCGCTACACAACCGCTGTGGAGCCCAGCCTTGCGTACTTGTCGGCAGACTTGGAAAGCTCCCCGCCACTGGCCTTGTGTGCTGCTCCACTGCGCTATACTGTGGCGCCAAATTTTTGTTTGGATGGACCGGCCAGTCACCTGGCCCACCGCGCCCGCATAGATTTGTGCGCCATCCCACGGCCGGGCAGAAAACAGACGCTATCAATGTGGATTTTGGCGCGCGCCATGCGCCAAATGGAGAAAAAGAACCACATCCAGGTCCATGTGCGTCTGTATGACTAAAGCTGCACATACAGACTGTTAAGCGACAGAGGTCTAACCTGTGCAGACGCTTGGATTGATCCGCCTGCGTGGACCGTCGTTGTTGTTGTTGTTGGTCGTCCAGTCAAGACGCAAGAATGTCCAAAACGACGAAGAGAGACGGTGCAAACGCATCAGCCGATGCGAGAGAGGCGTCCATCTTGTCCGCCGAGCGCGATGCGTCTTCGTATCATCGCCCCACGTCACCTTATGGGGAACTGGAGTCTCATCCCATGCCCGACACAGACAAGGCGATGCACGTCCAGCGCTACTTGGTCACTCCTGATGACCAAAGCACTGGTGCTGATGGGAACGAAGAACCAGATGGTACCGCATCTGCATTGAATGCATCGGCTTTCTCCGCAGCCAGTGGCCGCTTGTCCTCACACGAGGACGAGTACCAGGCACCGCATCATATGCAAGGCGGCGCTATCACCGAGGACGTGTACCGCTGGGCACACCAAAACCGACCGCGCCCTCGTCGTTCAGAAAGCGTGTTTCTTCCACGCACTCGTGACCTGGACTCTGGCATCGACTCTGACATCTTGAAGCAGCCTGGCGGCTTTCGCCGTTCCTATGTCATGACGCATGCAGCTGAACAAGGCAAGCCGCCGCCGCGTGCGCTCAAGAGCTTTGTCGAGTTCCTTATGCTTTATGGTCACTTTGCTGGTGAAGAGCTGAACGACTATGAACTAGACATGGATGATGATGACGATGGGGATGGCAATATGGATGAAGAAGCGCAGACGGCTGCAAGTCCATCGGAGACGACACCGCTAGTGCGTCGACGCCGGGTGCACGGTGCGATTCCATCGTTCCGTGGACGTCGTCGACACGAACACAAAGGCGAGGCATCCGTGCTAGATGCTGTACTGATGCTTCTCAAGTCGTTTATCGGCACAGGCATTTTGTTCCTCGGCAAGGCGTTTTTCAATGGCGGTCTGCTGTTCTCAACAGCGATCATGTGCTTGATCGCAGGAATTTCTTTGTGGTCGTTTCTCTTACTCGTTCAGACAAATCAAAAGCTGCATGTTGGTTTCGGCGAGATGGGTGGCATTCTGTATGGCTCATACATGCGCAATGCGATCCTTGCTTCTATCGTAGTGTCGCAGTTGGGCTTTGTCGCGGCATATACGGTGTTTGTGGCAGAGAACATGCAGGCACTAATTCTGTCGCTCACGCAATGCCGGACCCTTGTCTCACATGCGACGCTCATTGTGGCCCAGGCGCTTGTATTCCTTCCACTGAGTCTTGTGCGCAAGATTGCCAAGTTATCATCTACCGCATTGATTGCTGACGTGTTTATTCTTGCGGGTATTGTGTACCTCTTCTACTATGAGATTGGCTCTCTAGCCACTTACGGGTTCGGCGATGTCGTCATGTTTAACAGCAAAAACTTCCCTCTCTTTATAGGCACAGCTGTGTTCACATTTGAGGGGGTAGGACTTGTGATTCCCATCACGGAAAGTATGAAAGAGCCAAGAAAGTTCCCCGCCACCTTGTCTTGGGTCATGTTGGTTGTCACCGTTCTTTTTGCTGCTTCAGGTGCCCTCTCTTATGCAACCTTCGGCAGCGAGACGCAGACTGTTGTCATTACAAACTTGCCCGGCAATTCGCGTTTCGTGCAGGCCATCCAGGCCTTGTACTCCATTGCTATTTTGCTCTCGATGCCATTGCAGCTATTCCCTGCGCTGACCATTCTTGAATTGGGCTTGTTCAAGCGTAGTGGCAAGTTTAGTCTGCGTACAAAGATGCTTAAGAATTCTTTCCGCTTTGCTACAGTGGTGCTTGCTATGTTTGCTGCTTGGCTCGGCGCGAATGATCTCGACAAGTTCGTGAGCTTGATCGGCTCCGTTGCGTGTGTGCCGCTGTGCTTCATTTACCCGCCGCTCTTGCATTTACGGGCATGTGCATTCACACACCGTGCAAAAGTAATGGATATTCTGTTGTTCACCTTCGGCATTTTCTGTGTCGTATTTGCCGGAAGCCAAACACTCCAGTCGATGTTGTCCGGCTCGAGCCCACCCAAACCCCCTGTTTGCGTGCCCCCTAAATGAGTTGGCGTAGGGGTGTTAAAATCCAACTTGTCAGTGTGAATCTATACGCACGCGTTGTTGCATACTGTTTCCCTGCGTTGTGTACACCCATTCGCAATCACCTACCCCCCTCTTGTCCTTTCCTTGGTGTAGATTACGAAAGCACACGGTTCTTGGTTTCTTTCACGGTCACACACACACGCATAAATATATATATATATATATATACACAGATACACACATCAGTCTTTACTCTACAAGAACGGGGCAAACATGCCCTGCTTCCGTGTATGTACAACGAGACCTTGCGACGGTAGGCATTTGAGAGCACGAACACTCATCATTCCCATCGACGCACCCAGCCCCATCGTCCCGCTCCCAGACAGGCCGGGAGAGTATGGTTCTCCGGCTCCTTTACGACCTCACACAATCATGGAATGACGCCCTTGACCCCCAGTGGGAGAAAAGTCCGCCTAGTTCTACTGAAGAGGTGCTTTTATAGAAGTCGGGGTCTATTGCCTTTAGGCAATGTAAGCGTTAAAGAAGAAGATGCGAATGGATTTTTTCCGCGAACTAAAAGACGCTCTCTACCCTGCACGGATGCCACATGGGCTTCGCAGCGTCGCCTCCCTTACTCCACACGAGAACAGGAAGTGGCCGCGTGTGCCGATCATATAAGCATCGAGAGTGGTATCACGCGGTTTGTGTCATGCGTGTTGCACGTGGACAGTCCAAAGTGGTGCGATTCTGTATGGCACAAAAGGCGCGATTTGGATCCAAATTTAGGTCGACCTACGGTCGAACGACCCTTGTTCACAATCAACGACCATTCCCCACATGGCGACATTCGCAACATCGTTGAATCATACGCTTGAAAGTCTCACGGGACATCCCACGCCTGCACACGTTCTTTATGCAGACCTTGATACCTCGAAACTCTCTTACGCTGAACAACTTTGGGTGCAATGGTACCAGTACTGGGGCAACCCGGTCATTGCAACAGGTGTGATGAGTTTCCTCCTGCACGAAATTGTATACTTTGGACGATCGATTCCTTGGATGATTATTGATGCGATGCCGTCAATGCGAAAGTACAAATTGCAGCCTGTATGTACTCTGTGTGTGTGAATGCTGGATCTACTGACACGTTGATTTAGAACTATGTGCCAACGCTCGCTGATCAGTGGCGGTGTACGCGTCTTGTGCTTCTTAGTCACTTCACTGTTGAGCTTCCTCAGATCTGGAGTTTTCATCCCATCTGTGAGTACCTCGGCCTGACGACGCACGAGGTGCCATTCCCTAGCTGGACTAAGATGCTGTGGCAAATCGCTCTGTTCTTTGTGTTCGAAGATGCATTCCATTACTGGGCGCACCGTGCAATGCACTATGGTCCTCTGTACAAGCACATTCACAAGATCCACCACGAGTACGTTGCACCTTTCGGTCTTGCGGCCGAGTATGCGCACCCTCTGGAAGTCCTGATCCTCGGTCTCGGCACCATTGGTGGTCCATTCCTGTTGTGTGCCTATACCAAGGACCTGCATATCTTGACCGTCTACATTTGGATTGTGCTCCGTCTATTCCAGGCGGTCGATGCTCACTCTGGTTACGACTTCCCTATTAGTCTGCACAACTGGATTCCCTTCTGGGCAGGTGCCGACCACCACGACTACCACCACATGGCCTTCCTTGGCTGCTACTCGACAAGTTTCCGTTGGTGGGACCACTTTCTCGGTACGGACCGTGGCTACCAGCGAGTTCGTGCAAAGCAAAATGCTGCCAAGCTCCGCGCCAAGGCAGATGAACTTGACCAAGTTGCTGCCAAGTACAAGATCAAGTAAACTGATTCTTGCTCCTAGCACATTGTATGACCAGGCTTGTTAGTAGATTAGCTCTTCGCCTCGTTTCCTCCCTCCCCTTTGCATTGGCCACACCACTGTACGGATTCTCTATTCGATTGCGTGTGTGTTTGTGAGTATACATTGTAGCTGCCTTGCAGTGGCTCTGTATTCCGTATTGGGATTTGTTTGGTTGGTGTGTCTAAGGGCTGATGTAATTAGTGGAGAGCTTATGACAATGGGGAAGGGGGCGGCTGCAGGTGAACATGTGGTGGTGTGGCGAAGGAACAGGACCTGATGCCATTTCAGCCAATCCGCTGTGTGTCAATGCGCGTGTGAGACAACGTGTGCTTGCTGTGGCCCACACTTCGTACTCACTGCTCTTGTAACGACCGAGCGCGAATTTGGGCCGTCCAACGACCGGGACACATATCCTATGTCGACGATCGTACATTCCTTGCGAGACTACCGCCCCCCTACGCGGGCGCAACAATTTGCACATGCATTTGGCCTGCCACCTACAGAAGGACCATATGTAGACGAGGCAGGAAACCGAGCGGAGATCCTATCAGCCATCTTGTCCCTCTCAAATCCTGACTCGAATGAAGTTCGAGAGGATCTGGTGTTTGCCGGTCGACTTACGCTGACGCCCTCGTTCTTGTGCTATGCAAGCCAAGGAGATCGTGGCCGCGGCTGCCGTGTTGCCATTCCACTTGCGACCATTCGTCGCGTTGAACGGCTTAATACACGTGATGCTGTCTTTGCGCTAAGCATCACAGTCTGGCACGGCATGCAGCTAGTGTTCCAGCTCAATGCATTACGACCATCTTGCGAGGGATTCTGTAATGCAATGCGCGATCGATTACGCGCACATCTCGGTGAAATGAAGCAGCTGAAGCCATTCCTCGCCACATGCTACAGTGAGACGCTTTTGCAGGGTGCATCGGACACGCACGTCAGTGCTAAGGGCAAGCACCGTGAAGACGTACAAGAGGGCATGGGTGCGGCGACGTCATCAGAACCATCGTCCTCATTGACACCACCATCAGCCCCCACAGATGAAACGCCTATGTATCAAATAGGACTCGGTGCATCATTCGGCTTTCCAGGCGATCCAAAAAAGCTCAAGGACAAGAGCAAGACTCGTTTGTGGACGGAGTACCTGCGCACACATGGTCGGAACATCACGATTGTAAGGTATCCACAATTCACTCGGCTCGTACAAGTAGGATTGCCGAACATGCTGCGCGGTGAGCTCTGGGAGGTCGCAAGTGGCTCGATTTTTCAGCGGATGGCGCATAGTGGTGAATATGCTGCTATTTTAAAAGAGCATGAAGGTCAGTCGAATACAAGCATGGAGGAAATTGAAAAAGATCTGAACCGGTCACTTCCTGAATACGCTGCGTACCAAACGCCCGAGGGCATTGAAACACTCCGTCGCGTTCTGGTGGCATACAGCTGGAAAAATCGCGAATTAGGCTATTGCCAAGCAATGAACATTGTTGTGGCTGCTCTACTGATTTACATGTCAGAAGAACAATGTTTCTGGATGCTCGATACGTTGTGCGAGCGCCTTCTGCCCGGCTATTACACTCAGAGCATGTCTGGCACGTTGCTCGACCAGAAAGTTTTTGAACACCTCGTTCAACAGACGATGCCCGTGCTGCACGAGCACTTTATTAAGTATGACATGCAATTGAGCATCGTGACACTCCCGTGGCTGCTATCTTTGTATATCAACAGCATGCCGATGGTGTTTGCATTCCGTATTGTCGACTGTTTCATGGCGTTTGGCTCGCAGGTACTCTTCCAAGTTGGCCTGGCCATCCTCAAGATCAACGGCGAAGCAATCTTAAGCGTGACGGACGATGGCACTCTCATTGGTCTATTGCGCAACTACTTCCGCACCCTCGGCGATAGTGCGTATCCCGAAAGCCGAGATGAACGCCGGCAACAAATCACGCGGTTCCAGCAACTATTGGTCATTGCCTTCCGCGAGTTTGGCATCATAACGAATGACTTGGTTGACCAAGAACGCAAGCGATTCCGCCAGCAGATTGTGCAAGAAATCGAGGGATTCGCACGCCGTAGTGCCATCCGGAACCTCAAGGACTACGGTCACTTTAGCAAGGCGCAGGTGAGTCTAATTTATGACCATGTCGTCGAGTCTATTTACCGTGCTCGAAATGCGCCCGACTCACTGACCGGTGGTGAAAAACCCGTCACAGTGAGCGATCCGAAGCAGGACCTAAAGGAAATGCGCGTGAACTTCACGACATTCCGCATTTTCCTCAGTGAGATGGCGACGTGGGCACGCGATGAATATATTGTCATGAATGGGCTTCAAGAACGTATTGAGCGCCGCATACCAGACCAGACGTTTGCTAGACGCCTTTTTGACTTTTGGGATCGTGAACACTGCGGCTCTTTGACGCTGCAAAACATCATCACGGGTCTCGATGAAATCATGTTCCTTGACTGTGATTTGGCAGGTACCACCGCTTGGTTCTTCCGCTTACATGCTGGGGGCAAAGAGAAGCTTTCGAAAAACGATGTGCTTGCATTGTCCGAATCGCTCTTGTTCAGTACGTCTTCTTGACACGCATCCCCTCTTTGTATACCATGTGTACTAACCACGCAGTGTTCCGAAACGAACCTGGTGACGAGCATCTTGGTTCCGTTTCCGCGCTCATCACGCAGGCATTTGAACTTGGTGACGATGAGTCCAAGACCGCCTAATTACCATAGCCCTCCACAATTTGCCGTGCAATACTTGCACTTACAATTTGACGCAGCTCTTCAGTAGGATCAGTTTGAGTTTCGTCCGCGCGTCGCATAATGCCTTCTATGCGACTCATCAATGCATTGACTCGAGGATCATCATCGTCATCGTCGACATCGCCGTCGTCGCCGTCATTAGTGACGATGGCACTTTCGCTGTTCCTGACACCCATCCCGTCCTCTTCGCGTCCTTGCGCCAAAAACTCCAGATCCTCTTCTTCTTCGCCAATCCGTTCGAGAATGGATGCCCTTGGCGCGAGTGACTCGCCTGTCTTCGATGCGAGGTACATTGCGACATCTTCAAGATCATTCACACGTGCGTTCTCTGCTGCAGAGAGACCCGCTTCATTACGGTGCGCAATATCGGCGCCCAGTTCTTCCACAAGTAACCGTGCCATATCCACTGTTTCACAGAAAAATAGGGGCGTTTCACCATCATTGTCTTCCACGTTGATGGATTCTTTTGGTTCTTCTCTGGTATGCAAGAGATACCGCCTGCTGTTAGTTCATACATGACTCTCAAAACATACAAGACATCTTGTTTGTTGTACGACGCTGCCGCATGCAATGGCGTATACCCTGCTTCGTCTTTGCTTGTTGGCATCATGCCTTGAGCGCTATGTTAGCTTTTTTCCATCCTAATGGATATTGATGAAGACACACCTTCATGCTCTAATAGATACATCACACGATCCAGATCACCATCACTTGCAGCGATCCATATATTTGATCCCCTGCTACGAACGAGTGCATCGTCTTTAGGAATCTCTGTAGTCATGCTGAATATATATATATATATATTACTCGTTCTGACCTGTTCTGATGTACGCAGGTAGCTGCTTCAGTCACAACACGAGCTCAGTTGGACGAGTCGCACGCGGTGGCCGGTTCACTTTTAACCGACGAATCCTAAAATTTGGTTCGTTTATGGACTGTCCACCTTTGTGTCCATGTACCCATGCCACACACTCGTACTCCACAACGTGTGTTCACACGTGACATGCATGTGTGCACGCACACCCACATGCGTGCACGACGAGTAGAGGCAAACGTGTGAGCCAACGGGCACGATCCTAGTTGTCGACGCATCCCTGACGCTTCGAGGAACATGGGCAAACGAAAGAAGTCAACTCGCACACCTGGCGCAGGGCGCAAGAAAATGCCACCGCTCGGTACGTTGCATTGGAATGGACACTAATTTTTTTTTCAGATACCGTATTCACATGTCTCTTCTGCCATCACGAGCGCGCTGTTTCGTGCAAAATGTAGGTTCCTGTGGGCGTCAGCTAGCTGGGCGGAGCAAAGAAGAGCTAACATGCAGTGACGAAAAGGCGCGTATTGGGTACTTAAGTTGCAAGATATGTGGGCAAAATTTTTCGGCAGATACAGACACTTTATCTCAGCCGATTGATGTCTATTCACAATGGATTGATGCATGCGAGGACGTAGCCGACAATGATGCGGCAGGAGCCTGAGTTACTTGAGTGGATCAAAGTCTTGCCACTGCGCCTTAGAGGGATTCTTTGGTATTGATGTTGTTGGTTTCTTTGACTCAGGCGTTAACATGCCGCCGCTCCATCCTGGTGGTGGCTGCACAGTCTGCGGCTTATTGAGCTGCGTACTGACTGTCAAAGGTGGAGCTAGCATGCGTGTGCTAGAAGGAACAAGCGCATCAAATAAACCTGGAGATTGTGTGCCGGTACATGACGTGGAATTGTGTGCACTCATGTCGGGAGTATTGGACGACTTTGAGCGGGCGGGTGTTTCCGTCTGCAATGTCATATTCATCGACTTGGTCTGTGACGGCGTGGATGTGGTAGTTGCCATGGATGAAGAAGAGGGAAGAAGATTCTCCATGGCTTGCACACTGGTTTCGTAACGAGCATGCCCCACCAACGCCTCCAAATCGATATCGCCCGTAGATGCAATAGCTGCATTCAAAGGAATGGGCGTAACATTACTTGCAGACTGTTGCGCTGATTCGTTTGTTTGTACCTCCAGGTGACTTGCCTCACGAATATGTGCAAGCTGTTCCTGTTCGACTGTTTCTCCAAGGCTCTTGATTGTTCGGATAAACCGATGAAATTGGGTCTCATTCAACAACGGACACATCGCCATGACCCAAAGACGAGGTAAAATTACAGTAGCCTTGGTCTCTAAATCCACCTTTTCACACAGTGCCTCATAAACTGCAAGCGATGCTACCATAACGGAGGGCTCGCGTGTCTTGATTCGACCCATAGTCGGCAGCAAGGTATCCATGATACTCACTTTGTCCAGCAAAGGAATCATCGCATGGAAACAGATCTGAAAGTCAGGGAATCAACGACGGAATACCATTGACATACCAAGCTGCTCACTTTAACAGATAGTGTTTTAGTTTTTGAGAACACCGTAGTGAGCTTGGGTAGCAGTTTGTCTTTGACGTGCGAAAAATCTAGTATACCACACAGTTTGGGAATGTGCTGTAAAGCATTCTCCTGCACAGCAACGTTCTCATGATCAAAGGCAGAGTAAAACAACGGCATCACCCGGTCTCGAAATACAACCGGTGTCGTTTTATTGACCATCAAGTCCGTATGATTTAGCAGCAACACTGTGGACACGTTAGGAAAAAGTCTAGAAAAACCCAGTCACACGCACTCTGACACTGAGGAGGATCATGCACTCGGAAGTGCGGCTCTAATCGCGGAAGGACGCTGGATGTAAACTCAAGTTGTGCTGTGTAAGTCATGCATCACAACGTACAGAAGTGCTTTGCGATGAAAAAGACATTCGGAAGAATGTAGGGCAACAGTGCCTTGTCCGGGGAGGCTTCCAGCAACTACTGTGAGTCTTTGTGGTACTTACATTAGGTAGAAGCTTTCGTCGCAACAAAGCCATGGAGAATTGCGGAAGCATTTTATACATGCCTCGAAGGAATTGCACTTGCTCCGATCTCGACCGTGTGGAAAAGCTTTCGCGTTCCATAAACTTGAGGATGCGCACGAGCATACTATTAAAATATGGAAGCTGTTGAAACATTTTAGCAGAATATCGATCCGTATCTTTTCGCGTAATGAGGTGCATCAAGATATCTTTCATTAGGTCAGTTAACCCCAGTTTCTTTCCCACCCCCCTTGAACGTACTTTGAGCATCGCTTCCCAACATATCCCACGTCGATGTGTGGATTCTGCTGGAAAGTTCCTCGACATAAGTGCACATTGCACTGATACTACCATATGTTTGATAGGGTTTTGCACCGTGATGCAACGCCATGAAAAATAAAATGCCGAGCGAGTACATATCGTTACTAGGATCCACTTTGTGGTCCATTACGTACACCGGGTCCATCACATCCACATCACGCCGCATCATCTCAGGCAAAGCATGTTCATCGTCCTCCCATGCCCAGTGCCTGTCGCTCGTAATCTCAGACACACTCGTCAAATAGGCACATCCACAAAGTTTCCAATCGCCCTTGGCATTGATAACCACAGCATTTGATGTTAAATTAGTATGTATGAGCTTAGCATCATGCAAGAACTCTAGCCCTTGAGCAATCTGGAGAAAACCTTTTTGCACTTCCACTTCGTCTAGTTGCATGTCAGGGTTTGTCGTCTCTTGCATCATGGCATGAGAGCTCGCAATGACTTGCTCTGTTGCGAACATGAAGTTGGAGCGGCTTTCTTCCAATGGTTCCACAACTTCCAGAATACATGGATGCCTCAATCGAGACAGCGTGGTGACCTGGGAAGGTGTCAGCTTCAGCTATTCCGACGTTGCGGACAAACCTACCTCGCGCTTCAGGTGCTCAATTTCTTTCACTCGCATAGCACCTCTCGATACGGGTGAGTACATCCATATAGACACAGTTTGACGCGCCAATGTGTCCATTGCAGATGCAGGCAAGTGCCCAGACGACGCAGTCTTTTTTGTGGCAGACTGTACTTTCCAAGGCCCGATCCATATCCTAGTAATGTTATTGACGTCATGCACGTACGGTGGGCGTGTTTCATCCACTGCATATTTGATAGATATATTCGTTCTCCCTCTGAAAATTGTCAATATGGGCCGTTGCACGTACATTAAGGACGATGCCTGACTCCATAAGGACGCCATCGCTCTTACTACGCTTGTGCGAGGCTGTAGGATTAGGCTTTCTCTGTTTAATGCGCGTTATGCAATGTGAATTACGTAAAAAGGCGTGTGTCGCTTCAACTTTCATCTCGCGAAGATGAACGCTTTGATAGAGGCGCTGCAAGATACCCAGCGATTTCCGAGTGAAAAGCAAGCCAACAACGCTGATGAACTCGCACACGAGCTCATAGCTCTTCAATCTATATACGGGATGGAAGAGGTTGAACTTAAGTCTGGCGCAAACGTGGACGAGCCCACCCTGTTTGTTGTGCGCTTACCATGGCAGAAATCAGGCGACATTCACGTAAAATTACAAGTCCGACTCCCTAAGGGATATCCAAATTGCGATGAAGCGCCAACCTTGGAACTGGTAAATCGAACGCTAGGCTCGTTCCAAATCGATGATGCAATTCGCGATCAACTGAGCCACACCTTCTCACCAGAAGGTTCAGCACCATGGGTTAAAGGTGAACCTGTCCTATTCCAAGGTATAGATAGTGCTTCAGAATTTCTACAAGATTGGTGGGATGAACGATCCAAATCTGTGTCTCACGAAGATGATGAAGCGCCGCGGGACGCGCACCAAAAGCCTCAAACCGCCTCTTCCCGCCAAGCTGATTTGCGATCACTCGTCCACAGCGACACGATATTGGAAAGAAAGTCTGAATTTCTAGGTCACGCGGCAAGAATCTCTCACCCAGATGAAGTAAGTGAGCGGCGGTCATTGCAACTGACATCGTGAAGGTCCCTGTCATACTCGCGCATATTCTTGAGTCTGACAAACGAATTCAGCGTGCCACACATCCTGTAATTCATGCATGGGTCTGTCGCACACCTGATGGAGTATGTCACCACGGTAGGTTAGCAACGAGGCAGGTAACTTGATTAACATGTGACAGATTGCGATGACAATGGCGAAACAGCCGCAGGTGGTCGGTTGGCCCATTTACTCACATTACTGGTGCGTATAAGGCGATTACACAAACTTATGCATGTTATAACAGCGCGTCGAGAATGTTTTGGTTGTTGTGACACGTTGGTTTGGCGGTGTTTTACTAGGCCCGGAGCGATTTAAGCACATAAATCGTGCAGCGCGAGATGCACTCACTAAAGGTGGCTTCATTGATTGATTGTTTCGTTTCCCATGCAGATTTGGATGTGCTTTTCGAAAACGCTCATTCGTGCGTTAAATACGCACACGTATCCAATTAGAGACTTTAGCCACCCAGATGCCAATGATATTTCACTAGTTAAGTCATACTTGGATCCGATTTTGTCCCTGTTTTGAAATCGGGCATTTGCCACATGCGTGGCGGGATTCCAGCGGTGCGTGTCTGTGCATAAACACACGTGTACGAACGCCAATTTTAAGACTAATGCCACCCATATATTTTTAACTTCTTGCTACGTTTGGCTGGAAACACATTCAGCATCCGTCACGATGTTGGGCGTGACGCCATTCTTGCTGGTCCTCGTAGCGCTTGTCGCATCTGCTGTTGTCTCTGCAAGTGATGTCTCCGTTGCTCGTCTTAGCCGCGAGCTTCGTAAACGTGATACGGCTTCAACAGATGCTTCTGAGTTCAATGGGAAAACATTTGACTATGTGATTATTGGTGGTGGTCTCGCCGGTCTTGTGGTCGCGTCGCGCTTGACTGAGAATCCCAATATAACAGTGGCTGTAATTGAAGCTGGTACGTCTGGGACAGCCAAGAACGAGTCTGAGAAGATCTTGCCACCCGCTGCGAACTTGTACAACTCTCCGGGTCAAACGTACATGAACTGGCATTACAAGACGGTTCCGCAACCACAGTTGAATAATAGGATTGCCCCATGGCCACGCGGGAAAGTTCTCGGTGGAAGCAGTGCTATCAACGGTCTCTATTACGTTCGTCATAGTGTCCACGAGCAGGATGCGTGGGGTGATATGATCGGTGCTAAGGATCTTTGGGGCTGGGACAACGTGTACAGGGCCATGAAAAAGTCAGAAGCATTCACCGCACCGGTGGACTCTGTGGCCCAAATTGATCAAATTTCACCCAACCCAGACTCCCATGGAATGAATGGCCCGATCAATTCTACTTGGCCTGCAGTGACATACGACTGTGTTGGTGCGTTTGTTAATGCCAGCTCGAGCGTTGCCACGCCGCATGCCAAGGACCCCTACGGTGGCACTAATCTTGGAACTTACGTGGCAACCTTGAACATCAACCCGTCTAATTGGACGCGTAGCTTTGCCCGCACTGGTTATTATGACCCTTACGTTTATCGCTCGAACCTTCATGTTCTTACTCGCCACCTGGTTACAAAGATCGAATTTGACACAAGTGGTAAGCAGATTAAGGCTACCGATGTGAAGTTCAAGTCGGACCCTAACTCTGACGAATACACCGTCAAAGCTGGTCGCGAGGTTATCGTCAGCGGCGGCGCTATCAATACGCCTCAGATCTTACAGCTGTCTGGTATTGGTGACAAGAACTTCTTGAAATCTAAAGGCATCGATGTTGTGCTCGAATCCCCAGCTGTTGGCTACAACCTTCAGGACCACATCTCAGGAGGTGTCGAATGGCACCCTAAGGATAGCACAAAGATGCCGCCTTCGGATATCAATGAGTCAAAGGAGGTCAACTCTTACACAAACAGTGGTGTTGCATATGTGAATGGTTCACAAGTTCTCAAGGATCAATGGAACTCGTATATCGACCAAGTGAAGGGCAACAAATCTAAGGCTGTCGATGCATACAATGGCACGGACGCCGCCAAGAAAGGCTACGACTTGACATACTCGACTGTGCTTGGGGTTATCCAAAAAAACGTCGCCACCATTGAGATGCTTTTCTCTATGGCATTTGGCCAGGTTCAGGTTCAATCGGCTCTACAGCATGCTTTCTCTCGTGGTCATGTGTTAGTGAACTCGAATGATCCATTCCAGGCCCCTGACATTGACCCCCGCTACTTTGAACAAAGTTCGGACTTGAACATGCTTCGAGGTGCATTCAAACTTGCACGTGAAGTAGGACAGGCGCAGCCACTGAATTCGTTCTTGGACCAGGAGACTCATCCTGGAACAAACGTGACGTCTGATCAAGACTGGGATAACTTCATTCGTGATCGCGTCGGCACTGAGTATCATCCGAGTGGTACTGCCGCGATGCTTCCTCAGGACAAAGGCGGTGTTGTTGACAAGAACCTTATGGTGTATGGCACGTCGAACTTGCGTGTCATCGATGCCTCTGTGGTGCCTTTTGTGGTCGCATCGCATTTCATGTCTCTTGTATACGGCGTCGCTGAGGTTGGTGCTGAAGTTGTCTTGGATGCTTACAAACAATCAAACTCTGATGGCGGCGGCGAAAAGAAAGATAAAGATAATGGCAATGCTAAGGACTCAGATGGCCATTCAGGAGGCACATCCAGCGCTGGCGCAAAAAATTCGACTGGCAAAAGTGACTCTGACAACAATGCTCAAGACGCGAGCTCTACATTGTACACCAGCTCCAAAGTCTACTCTACCATTGTAATGAGCGTTGTTGTTGCATTTTTCACATTTTACATCTCCTTCTAACTTCATATATACATACTTTTCTCATGTTCTTCCCACCGCTGCTACGAGCACTGTTGCATAAAAGTAATACAGTACGCTGCATAGATATTTTAGACAATTGAAGAATTGCACGATCTTTGTTACCGGGGTTGAACTGAGTTATTAGTGAAACTAGCAACATGATTACGTATATATGAGTAAAACACAGACTTGCTCATGCAAGAACGCCAAAGTGCTTGGAATGGATTGGTCGCAAGGCATTCTCTGACTTGCCCTAACCGCCGGAATTCCAGGAGTAGAATGCACAGTTACGCATGTTGGCTGAACATGTCAGAGTTTCTTTGCAGACGGGTGCGTCGGCACGCGCCCTGGCAGACTGTTCAATTTCACCACAGTAGTGATGTTTATTTCATGGGTATAATAATGCCTAGTAGATTCCAACGCCAGACGTACTCCCGTTCCCTTCCCTCATTGCTTCGAACTGCTGGGTGCTACGATGACTCGATTGTTCAGCTGGGCCGCTGCCCTCTCAGTGGTTTCTGTTTTCTCTGTTTCACAAGTATCGGCATATGTCGGCGAGGTCCATAACTACACTAGGCGCGCGACAACTGGTAATGGTTGGGACATCGATGGCAAATCTTTTGACTATGTGATTGTTGGGGGTGGTACGGCCGGTCTGGTATTGGCCAATCGCCTCTCTGCCGATGGCTCTAACTCAGTCGCTGTCATTGAGGCTGGACCCTCTGGCTATGAGGACAACGACAAGTTTATCGTCCCTTCAGCCATGTTGTATGACTCTGCTGTCAACACACAGTACGACTGGCAGTACAAGACAACCTCCCAAAAACATCTGAATGGAAAGGAAAAGTCTTGGCCCCGTGGTAAAGTCCTTGGTGGTAGCAGTGCGATCAACGGTCTTTACTATGTTCGTCCTAGCCGGGAAGAAGCTGACGCTTGGGCCGAGCTCGCCGGCAAAAATGGCTGGAACCACTGGGGTTGGGACAACCTGCTTAATGGTATGAAGAAGAGCGAGAAGCTTCAAACTCCTCTTAAGAGTGTTCGCGAACAAGCCCATATTGAGTATGACGGTAGCTCGCATGGACGGAATGGCCCAATTCACACTACTTGGCCCGCTGTAACGTATGGGCCCGTCGGTGCTTTTATTGAATCTGCGTCTAAAGTTGCTGTCCCCCGAGTCAAGGATGCTTATGGCGGCGAGAACCATGGTACATACGTTGCACTCTCGTCTATGAACAAGCGTAACTGGCAGCGCAGCTTCTCGCGTAACGAGTACCTGGATCCAATCTCTGACCGTAACAACCTGCAAGTTCTCACTGGCCACCTAGTAACCCAGGTTATCTTTGACCGTTCTGACAAGAATCACGTTCAAGCCACGGGTGTGCACTACAAAGCGAGTGTAGACGAAGTGGAGCACACAGTACACGCCAACAAGGAAGTCATTCTTTGCGCTGGTGCGATTAACACTCCTCAGATCCTGCAACTCTCAGGTATTGGTTCCTCGGATCTACTGAACCGTCACGGTATTGATGTTGTTGTTGACCTGCCTGGTGTCGGTGAGAATCTTCAGGATCACATTAGTTTCGGTCTGTCTTTCCGTGCTAAGAACGACAAGGACGTTGCACCTCAACAGATCACTGGCAACAAGAAGACCGATTCTTACGTCAATTCTGCTGTGTCGTACGTTAACTTCGAGAGTCTTTTCAAGCACCCTGATCACGTGCGCTCCAAGCTCCAAGCGCGTGCCCGTGAGCTTGCCGGTGAAGGCAAGAAGAATGAGGCTGTGCGCAGGGGCCAGGAGAAGACCTATGAGTCTTTGGCTCAGCACGTCTTCGGCGAAGATGTCGTATCACCTGTGGAGATTCTAGGCAATCTCATCTTCGGCAGTATTAACATCCAAGCTGCTCTGCAACACCCTCTGTCGCGTGGCTATGTTCGAATTAAGAACAAGAATCCCTTCGAGTGGCCCCTGATGAACCCGAACTACTTGAAGGAGGATATGGACATGACTGTGTTGCGCCAGGCACTTAAACTGATTCGCAAGATTTCGCAAGAGTCTCCTCTCAAGGACCTCATTGCCCACGAGGACTCGCCTGGCTCTGACGTGCAGTCGAATGAGGACCTTGAAAACTGGATTCGCGAAAATGCCGGCACCGAATACCATCCAAGTAGCACCTGCTCGATGCTCCCGAGGAGCGAGGGAGGTGTCGTTGCCCCTAATCTTAAGGTACATGGTACAAGCAACTTGCGTGTCGCTGATGCCTCAATTCCACCCCTTTCGATGTCATGCCATTTGGAGTCGGTCGTGTACGGTATTGCCGAAATTGCCGCCGATCTCATCCTTGGCAACTAAGTTTCGTGATGATGAGAGCCACTGTGGCAAGATTTTTATTATTGAACACTATTCCACACATCATTCCCTAGGTAGTTCATGAATGGGTTATATTTCATGGATTGTAGAAACAACTGCGACGCTAGATTATGAAGAGACTTAGTTGTTTTTCTCAGTTAACTTACACCACGTGGTTGAAAGTTGAGTTCTCCACCGTGCCGACGGCGAAGGTAACAAGGACTTCACCGTATTTGACTCACTTATGGGTGCGAACGAGAGCCGTATTGAGTCGGACGGACTTGGTATGCTTCAGTAACGCCAAACTAACTTCTTTTTAGCTCCGAAACAGGGGTATCATGTTATTCGCGTTGCTCAGAGAAGTCCTGCTCAGTATGCCGGCTTGTACGTTGCATGAATTGAATGAACTGCCAACGCATTACAGTGAGCCGTTTTTTGACTTTTGTATTGGCATTAATGGGCACCCGCTTGCGGATCTTGGCATTGAATTCCCGCGCGGTATTCCCTCCGATACTAAGCTACCAAATGCTAAATGGTCCACTGTCGAAGAGAATGAAGGCCGCACGATCATCATCAATACGTGGAACTCCAAACATCAGGAATATCGAGGTGCGTCGTCATGACATGTTATTTGACATATACTTCAGACGTCAGCATTGTTCCCTCTCGCACATGGTCTGACGACCAATCTCAAAGTGGGGTACAACCATCTTTATTGGGTCTAACTCTGCGTCTTTGCAACCCGCTCGAGACCGTGAGTCATGTGTGGCATGTCCTGGACGTAATAGAAGGCTCACCTGCTGATTCGGCAGGGCTCGTACCTTATGGTGATTATATTATTGGATGGACAGGTGGCCCACTTCAAAGTGAGGGTGACTTTTTCCAACTTGTGGAACAATATGTGAATCATCAACTTTCTCTCTATGTCTACAACAGTGACTACGACCATACGCGCGAGATCATGATTGTGCCCAATCGTGATTGGGGAGGTGAGGGCCTTCTGGGGTGCGGCATGGGCTACGGACTATTACGTATGTTCCACAGAGCTACTAACGCATAGATCGTATCCCTCAGCCACGCAAGCAATGGGATGAAATGCCATCAGAAGCATCCAAAGGTCACGATGACGAATACGTGAATAACAATGTTGCAACTATGCCAACAACTTCCGACGCCGTGTCTGAAGCTTCTAATTATTATGTACCTCAAGATCCTGATTCTTACAAATACGGCGTAACACTCAATATGCATGAAGAAGAGGAAGAATAAAGGAAGAGATAGTCTTCAAGACAGAACTATTGCAGGCAATAGAAAATGGAAAGAAAACAAGTGCCAAAAATGCGAGTGATGTATAGAAGATTTGTACAAAAAAATGAAAATCAATCGAAATTATGTGGCCATAGCTATCTCAACCGTACAGGGTCCGTCGAAAGGCTTCCAATGCCTGTCTGAAACCGTGTTCAAATTCCCAAGCATTCTTGGGGTCATGGTCCTGTTCGTACGAAGCCAAGCGAAGTTTTGCGAGCTGGTTGGGAAGTCCAACTTCTGCACCCTCTTGCAGAAATTCGAGGGCATCCTTCCAACCCATCTCAAATCCATGCTTGTACTGTTCATGATCATAGTTTCCGCCCTTCGAATCCCAGTACTTGGAGTGTTCCTGGAGGCATCGCTGCGCAAGTTCAACACCCTGCTGACGGAGAGCGTTGAAGTCCATGTGACCTCCATCGAGAGGGTTCAGTGACGGAGGCATTGTACCTTTCTCTACAGCGGTGTAAAAACACCATCCGGGATCAGGGCCCCCTTCCTTCTTTAATGTCCAGTAATAGTAGCCAGCCGTATACGATTCAAACGCATGCCACTGAGCATGTGACCAACTTTTAAGTGCATCCAAGTGGTTGGCACATCCACGTAAAGAACCAGGATTCAAAGCGCCACTCCACTCGCCGATGATAATAGCGCCTTGTGCGTGCTCGGAAATGCCCTTGAGCCACCATGCCGTCTTGCCTTGCTTTCCTACATCAAGATCACAAGCATGCTGCTCGGCAGAAGTTCGATGATCATGCGACGTGAAACAGCGATACATGTGATGGTCCAAGACAAGCGGGTTGCCTATGTCGCTGTGTTTGCCCACGTACTTAGCGTAGTGGTTCGTGTCCCAGCCATCACCGATGTATAAAGGCAACTGGGCGACAGCAGGGCTCGAGCTAGCGCGAATTGCCTTGATCGCATCAACATAAAAGCCCTCCAGACAGCTGTGGTTTTGAGGCTCATTCATGAGCTCAAGACCAATCACATTGTCATATTGACTAACAGCTTCAGCAAGTGCGGTAAGAATTTGGATTGTTAGTTTGCGGTTTGATGACGCATGCAGCCCGTTCCAAAAGCTCACGTTCCCGTCGCTCTTACCGCAATGACTGTCACCATTCTGTCCACCAGGTACACCGTGCAAGTCGATTAGCACTCCAATGTCAAGCGAAGCAGCCTTCTCGATGCTTGCGACGATGCGTTGCCAGGCACCCTCATATATAGTTGCGAACGATGCATAGTCTGTCCCCTTTAAGAGTTTGGTGTGCTCTTTATTCCCAGCAAGGAAATGCGCGTACAGAATAGGTATGCGCACGGAGTTGATGCCATGCGCCTTCATCCATTTCCAATCGCCGTCATCGATGAACGAGTCCCAGTGACGCTCGAGAAGCTGTTTTGCTTCCTCTAAGTTCATTCCCTTCACGATATCCATGTCACAGCTACCCGATTCATTCAGTGATTGGAACAAACTGCCCGTAAGCCAGCTTTCGAGTGCAAACCAAGAACCCAAGTTTACGCCCCGTTGTTTACGAATGGCATATTTTGATCGCTTGCTAATGGGCTCGTTCCATGGCGTCACGTCCTTAGGCACATGTGTCTCAGTTTTGTGAAACATATCGTGAAGCTTGTCCAAGAACTTTGCGTTAGTCATATTATAGCTTCATGACGCACCTTGCCCATCGTGATGTTTGCAAGGGATCGTGAACGGGACTGATCGCTCGTTTGGTACTTTCTTTCCCCGCCCTCTCTTGTCTTGGCGCAGCTGTCACTGGATTGCGTCACCAATTGGCCCGTGCTGTTTAGATAATCTGGATGCCTAATTGAATAGACATGAAGAACATGGAGGTCCTCTTTCACACAAGCATGGCACCTAAGCTACGCATCTCGGCAGGTCCCACGGCGAACAAGCTAGAGCTAGTGGCTGTCAATCATGACGATAAACCTGTTGTGATTGATTCAGACTGCTTCCAAGGTAAATTAACTGTTCGGGTAAAGAATTTCCATGGAGAACTACCCGAGAATGTCGAATACCTCGAGGATGTTAAATATTTCTCCATGCCATATGGCTCACAAATGACATATAGCATTCAAATGCAAGGTCGCTTCCCTGCTGGTGTGAATGCCAACGATCTAGTATTCGGAAATGAGTTCGATGAACCCATTCGCGTACGTCGTTGTCTCTATCTTTCAACTTACGATATACTAGGATTCCCTTCCGTACGGAATGGGACTAGTCTTGCGCTTCGCATCATTCATCGATCCAAATCGTACGTCATTGTGCTAACAATGAATTCAGTCAAGCATGACTTGTATGGAGATAAGCCATGGGCTTTATCACCATTTCTCTCCACAGTATTTCGCGCTAAGGCTGACCGTGCTGTTGAGGGCACGTTCTCATCGTGCGCGTCGGCCAAAGAGTGTTTCGAACGCGATGCTTGGCCCAAATTTCCTCAGCCAAATTCTGAAGAAACGTTTCTAGAAGACGACATATCGTCGCTTTTCTATCACTCCGGTGCTGATGCAAAGGAACCTCAGCTGGACCGTAATATGGAAGTGGACGAAAATGTTGTCAAAACGTTCTCTAACAATGACAAGGCTAGACAGCACCGCATGTCATGGCTCGGTTCCGCTTCGAATCGAAAGAAACTCAACGTAACGCCTGATGATGTTATTACTGCCGATTTTGGCAATGGTTTTGTGCGTAGCGATAAGAAAGTGGCAAGGAGACTAACCGCAGATTGATTTCAACACGTACGTGAATCGTAATCATCTTACCATCGACCAGATTGGAGGCTGTTATTCCTTTAGGAGGAATGCGTATCAGCTGTACGTGATGAGACGCACAGGAATATGTGCCGTACTAATTTTGCAGTGCAGCGGTACTGGCGCGGTCAGCCTGTCCGCTATGTGTGCAAGAATTTGAAGACGGGGCAAGTGTATTTTGTGGCTCAGTGAGTATTAGTCTGGACTATTGCTGATGCAAATTCAGGTTCGAGATAATTGAGACCGATGTAGACATCTAGCCCGCAAGCTCAGCTTCGTAAAAACATATACCTTGACAGTCGAGCCACGTCCGAAGCCTTGCCCGATTCTTTGTGATAGAGTTGGATAACACACCAGATCGTTGCGCTACGCTCATGAACTCATCTAGGCTTATTGGCTCCATCAACAAAATTCGTCTGTAAAGCTGTTCATCTGATAATATGATCCGGCACATAGGCTCATCCATTGTATTGGCTTGGGGGCTGTACAAATCTGTTTCATATGTGTCGAAGTCGTGTTTGAACTGTGTTGAATCACTAGACAAAGACGATATATCTGATACAGCAGAATCGTCTTCTAATTGGATTTGTGCAACCGCCTTGTTAAGCTCGCTTTCTTGCATGCTTTTGCGAGACTGATCACTCGTCGAGTATTCCAGTATTTCTACACTCGTTGAGTGGTCTGTGAGGTCTGTGTCAGATATGACAATGGTATCGTCAGGCACTTTCCGCGACTTTTCCGTATCCATGACGATAGATGAACTATGCGTTATATAGTATTCATGAAGCGAATCAATGAGCCCTTGCTTTGGTCGTGAGGTAATCAAGCCCAGTCGTTTGCACTCTTCCTTAAGCTGTGACACTTTCCATGAGGCAAAACTCTGGGTATTCACTGAACGAAATGTGGGTCGACGCTGATGTGCCATCCCTGAATGCTTTTTAATGTTGCCGCGCTTATGAATTTGTATTTTGTAAGCTGCAATGGAACTTTGTCGATATGGCGGACTAGTCACCTGCCGTAGCATCAGTCAACTCGATAGACACGCGTAGCGAACGAGTGGAGAGCGCATCCGTTGAAGGCATACACGTTTAATGCGAAAAGATCGCTAGAAATTCCTACGTAAAGCGGAGCTGGTCGCCTCTATCGAACGTCAGATGAAATCCGATGACAGCATCATCCAACGCATTTTTTTTTTCGTCAATTTTGCATATCACTTTGTGCCATTCTTGATGTTAACATAGCCCTTCTATTTCATGTACCTTACTCCGCGTGCAAGTTGGCCAGCCCTCTGTTCTTCCAGTAGCTACCATTATTACTCTTCTACGTAGCATGTACGGACTACCGACCCATCACCCGTCTGACGAGTGTGCAAACGGACGAGCGGGCGCTAAGATGCCCGAGCGGGCTTGCTCGTTATGAACAAGCACGAGGAATGGCACTTCCCCTGGTGTCGCTTAATCTAGACGCCCTTTGAATACCCACAGGCAATCGAGCATGCAGCTAGGCTATATGTTAGCTTTGACGATATACGCACCTGCACTGCGCAGTGAGCAACACGAAGTGGACGACATTGCCGCACGAAGAGAACTCGTAAGGCCGCTGTTTGAACGTCTTTTCAGTCGCGCTAGCGCGCGTTACAACGCACGTGATCTTTTTTGTGACACTTGCTCGACGCAGTTGTCTCTAACCCCATTCACCGTGCACGACGCTTCGTGACTTGCATAAGTTCGGAGAGCGAGCATGTTGGAGGGTGGGCCCTCGCTGAAAAACTTCTTGCACCAAGCGAAAGTATTGTCACTTTACAGGAGCCTACTCCGGTCCACAAGAGGTAAGCGTGAATGCCGTTATTTACGCGTGCAGCTTCTCCGACGCTGAGTGCGCGACATGAAACAATAGCATGGTTCCGAGATGAGATCGAACGGACGCGTTACGAGTCGGATGAAGTACGTTAGCTCACCTAACTAACAAAAGGGGCGTATCAAAGCTTATCTCATGCACGGGCGCATGACTCTCAGCCAAATGGAGAGTATGTCAATCCTACAAGCTTCAGACTCTTCATATCCTGCTCTACGTGGTAAACGTAATTGTCTGTGACTATGAATGGGTAAATGTGCATATGTGATAATATCCGTTAGTTTACAAGACGCAGCTCGCCCAGCATGAAGCGCATAAGCTGCAAAAGACACTCCAAAGAGAAAACAATCTGCGACAATATGGAATGTTCTGCTAGCAGAAACATCGTATCCTCCATTGTCCGCGTGTGTGACGCATAGCCCCTTTCACCATATGATGACGTGCTAGATAATTTAGGATATGCCTCTTGACGGAGAAAAGGTCCATCATAAATGGGTCTTTGTGAGGAAATATTATTAGGCGAGTTATAGTATACAAGCTCATGGTATCCAAGAGCGGTCGCTGAAATCACCTCTTCCATCGAGCGTTTTGTCGAAGGTAGTGACTGTGGTAGCCGCGCCCGAGTGATCATGGATTGCGCCACAAGCCACAAGTCCAGCACCACAGACGAGATCAGCTCCTGACGCAGGTGCAGCACTTGTAATACAGCGAGTTCGCTTCCAGTTCGATACTCCTGTTCTCGACACATTCGCAAAGTCATAAACAACGTGAAGATCATCTCCAAATGCTCGAAAATGCGATGCATGATCTTGATCGGCTTGGGAACCAGACTGAGTTCACTCGATATGACGCGCATAAGTGCTTCACAGCTTGTCAAGTGCAAGCGGATTGACTTCTCCAACTCGATGTAACCAGCTTGAAGCTTGGGCGAAGATTTAAACCCTCTGTACAGCATTTGCCGCGCCATCGTCAAATACCAGTTTTGGAGTAGTGTAGATGTATCTGACAATTTGTACATCAATTGAGTCCGAGCATGATACGGCCAAAACACCAAATTGACGACAAGCGCAGCAGCAATACCAAGAAGGTTCATGTACCCACGTAAAAGTGCTTCATGTATGGGCGCGTCACCTCGCGGACTTTGGTATGCCAATATTGCCACGAGTGGCGTCGTAAAGCCTGTCAGAGCGCCGACGGGAACGAGACTGGGTCGCATGCGTATCAAGATGGCGATAACAGAAAAAAAGCTGATCATGACACTAATTCCCCACGGATTTCCGCGCGAGATCTCCATCGTTAAAAATCCAAACAGTGAACCCAGAATTGTTCCGATGATTCGGAAGATAGCGATGCGAAACGAGTCTCCTGTTGTCGCTTCAAGTGACCAAGTGTACGCAATCAATAGCCAAGGCCCCTTGCTCTGGCGCCACCACTGATCTTGTCTTGGATATACGAATCCGATCGCAGAGAATAGTGTTACACCACTCGCTAGTTTGAGAGCGAACCGGACATGGCTTGAGTGTTTTACTTGTTGCAGCACCGCCGAAATGAAAATTCGTCCATTCATGACAGGGGACGACCGCAATATACTGACCACGCGATACCTGAAATGCGACCAAAGTGTATTGCCGCGGACATTCTTGCGTGTGGTTCTCATGGCGTGAGCTACATTTTGTGCATACGTTTTATATTTTGTCTTTTTGTTGGGATTCTCGAATATGTGAGCGATGTTGTCTGAGTGTTCATCGTTGTTGTCATCCGTTGTGCCGACTTGTCCCCGATTTGCGTAATGCGACGGTAAGTACAAGTCAGTTGTGGCATTTTGAAATAGACTAATGCCGCTGGTCGATTGAATCCACCGTAGAAAATCAAATCGGGGCAGATAGATGGATCTTCGTCGACGCTTGACCAGCTTCTCGAGCATAGGAACCGACAGATTCAAAGTGTTTTTCGCTCGCCTAGCGAGTTGAAAAAGCGACAAATAAAATTGACATACCACGTACATGTCAGTGCAAAATAAATTCGGTTTGCGGAATTGATCTTGTGTCGATTTCGCTTCCTCATCCGACTTCTTTGTTGGGTCTGATGATGAATTTACAGAGGCCGGCGGTGTTGGGGCTTGATTTTCGTGAGACTCCCTAAATCCACGGGCCCTGAGAAGAAGATGCAACTGCATGTTACATTTAGTCATGGCGTTTTCCAACTCTTTTTCTGTATTTGAAAGTATCTCCATTGGATTACCAAACTTTTCACTGTCGCCTAAGCGAGCATGATGAATAGCCTTTGCGAATGTTACACTCGAAGAACGCGGGTACGTTTGAGAAAAGTTGTGAATTGAATTGTCGATCAAAACTTTCAATAAGCCGATGACATCAAGAATAGCTGATTCCAAATCTCTCAAGGAGCGGGCGACTTCTTCGATTTTGTTCATTTGTAGAACAGACATAGATTGTGGGTTGGAAAGTGTCATTCGAAGAGACGTGGTGGACTCTGCCATTGATATTACTTCATCATCCTTCGCGTCGCGAGTCTCGTCGAAGAGGGGATCTTCGAAATCCACTTGCGGAATGGACAAACCCATTCCACTTTTTAGCCATGTTGATGTATCGACAATAAATGTCCTAAGATGATTTGTTTCAGAAATAGGGATAATGCACCAAGTGACCTCATGCAAAGAGGCAGACAAAGCGCGGTTCATGACACTTACACGTTCTTTTAGGACTTTGAGTGAGCTGCTCACATTATTAGACTGTTCAAATGCATGTGCATCATAGTGATTATCTGGATTTTGACTGACAAATTTTTGCCATTCGACGAGCTCTTTCTCGAAGTTTGTCATTGAAATCTCCATGAGAGCTGTTATAGCGTCTAGAGCCGATGACATACATCGGAAATACGTGCGGTATGCTGTACGCGGGATCATTAGATTTGCGAAGATTGAAAGTACAGCCGGTATGAACAAGGGGAAAAACAAGTCGGAGAAATTGCGGTACGTGATTTGCGAGATTGGCGTCGTCATGATCCATGTTTGAGTGAACATGACTACACGCATCGGCACTCGAAGACGCGGCACTCGGCTCCATATGTACCCAGAAATAAAAAATGTTGCAAATACGTAAGATGCACCCAGTCCACGCGTTCTGAGGGACGTGTAGATAATGTTTGGCTGATCGATCCAGACCTGTACGCACACGATGACAAAGCTCAATCCCAGCCAAAGCGCAGCAATAAGTAAGGTCAACGCCGTCATATGAACATGAGCTGAGAATGTATTTCCGACAGGAAAGAATGCAAGATGCGAGACCATGAAACTTAGGAAAACTTTGCTACCCACCCATTCTTGCACCGGACGCACAAACACGAATGGTAGAAGGGCAATATTAAGCAGAACTGGAGGCAGTAAATTGAGGATAAATTCTCTCAATTCCATATGATACGCTTTTCTGACCCATCTTTGGGCCAAGTGACGGATCATTTCCTTGGATCTTACAAGCGTATGGAATTGAGTAGCGCAAGTCACTGTATGCAGCCAATTCGATACTAGGTTACCTCAGTCAACACAAACACACACCCGCATTCTCGAGCGCCCGAAGAAGGAAATCTCACACGTGACTAAGCCGCGCGAAGACTCAACTCCCAATTCTCAATCACGTCACTGTGGGCGCATCCATGCGAATGAAAGAACCAGCAACGAACAATTTTCGCTCAGTTGTTCGACCAAACTGCATCCTGCATGGCAGGATGCATGTTAAGGCGAATTGACCGACTACCCGTAGAGATAATATGGCGCATTCTGCTCATCTCGAAGAGCTCTAGTCTCGCATACGTTTGTCGGGTTTTGTGGCATGCCTGTGCTCTAGCCCCTCGCCATGTGAAAGCAGAATATCTTTTTTGTTGCTGGCTCGATTCATATTCGCTTCGGTTCACGCAGGGTTTCAGGATGAACCCTCTTGCTCCTCAGCTGCGGTCCATGTTCGCGCCCACAACGTATCCTACGTCGGGCTCTACAAGTGCGTTACGCCGTGCTGCAACTTGTGATATTTTGTCCTTTGTGGCACGTTTCGGCATATGCACACCTGATGTTATGCGCATGTTGGAGCGTCTAGTCATTCGTAGCAAATGGTGCGGCAATATTTGTCAGCTGTACGGCATCTTTGCGACAATGCCTAAGGGAACACAAGCTCTTGTGCCGACTCGACTGGCATGCCATGCCATACCCGAGCGGCTGTTTCGTCATTCGGTCGTGGTTAGCATGCCCTCTTATTTGGATGGAACACCTGCGCTGGAGCACGGGTTGCTTCGATCCTTCGTTCGTCATGTTTGCGATCTTACTCCCGTTGGTATGCCCGAGAGTGAAGCACGGCTGCCCCCTTTGTCTGATTTGGAGCTCATCGCGCGAATGATTCTCTTGCATCGCGCATCTCCAAATTCATCTCAAGGATACCCACTCGCGATGGCCGTGCATTTGGACAGCACACCCCTCGTCTGCCTGTTGCTGGCAACAGGTGCAGACCCCTCTTTGAAAAAAAGCATTGCCTTGCATGTGGCGTGTAAGAAAGGCTCGCTTGCTGTTGTTCGGCTCTTGGTAGAGCAAGATGATGCACTTGAGTTTCAGTGGCGCACGCGCCTTCGAGCTATCGTTGATGACTTACACGCTCTGGATGTTGTTCGGGCTACCAGACAAGAGCCTCCGCGCGCGCGGCGATCTTTACCGGAGAAAGGCGCTGTTCCTTCAAAACGACGGCGCTTAGCGGACCGTTGCCTGGTGGATGTTCCCATGCTCACGACTGCCGTGCGTGCAGGCGCATGGGATGCCGTGTCGTACCTCATGCAGACGAAGGGCGTGGTGCCTGATGTCAGCACATTGCGAATGATGGACCAAAAATCATCTTAACGAAATGTTTTATAGCTGTATGGACCATAATACCCAATTTAACCATTTCCGTTAACTATCAGTCACACTTAATTGCTTCCGCAATTCACGCTTTAGAACTTTCCCAGACGTACTAACAGTTGTCAGTAACCACGTGTGTACATACTTCTTAGGGAGCTGGTCAGTCCATGACACGCCACGCAACTTTTTGTAGCCAGAGACTCGGCTATTTACGGTATCAAGGACTTGCTTCGTTAGTTCTTTCTCTGAGAGCGATGTTTTATCGGGCCTCATCACGATGCACGCCCATGGCAATTCGTTATGGGAAACATCATCTTTAACAACCTTGGCCACGACAGCAGACTCAAGTACGAATGGAAGCGAGTTGACAATGGTTTCAATTTCTGACGCTGCAACCTGATAGCCGTTGTATTTGATAATATCTTTGACACGATCGTGCAGAGTAATATAGCCTGTGTTGTTAACACAAGTCTGCATGCACAACGTACCATCTTGATCAAAGGACGCAATGTCTCCTGATTTGAAAAACCGATGTTCGTCATGCATGTCAGGAGCAAACGCTTGGGCGTTGGCCTCGTCATTTTTTAAGTAGCCGAGCATAACTTGAGGACCACGCACCAGTAGCTCACCTCGCTGGTTCACACCCACTGGTCTTTTTGTGTTGACATCAATGATCTGCGCCTCGGTATTTGGCACAAGTCTGCCCACATTCAGTTTGTTCAAACCAAGATCCTGCTGCGTCTGGAGCGAAATAATCGGCGACGCTGTTTCTGTTAGCCCTTCTGGTGCATGGCGACGTACTTTCAGTCATTCCATAGCCTGAAGCGTATGTTAGTCATACTCGCACATACATATATATATGTGTATACAATATTGGAGGATACGTACCGTCAGTGATACGGATACCGTATCGATCATTGACCATAGTGCACAGCTCTTTACTAAGAAACGCGGCTCCCGAGGCCAACGATTTGATCGACGATAAATCATACTTGTCAGCCATAGGGGATCGAACTAAGGCAATCAAGATCGGAGGCACAACGAATGCAAATGTCACTCTGAATTTTTGCACGGCCCGGAAAAAGCTTTCAGGGGAAAACTTGGCCTCGATGATGGCTGGAGTAAGGGTGTGTAAATTGATGATTGATGTGATCATGCCATAACAATGGAACTGCGGTAGCAATGAGTAGTGTACTTGATCAATTCCTTCTTGCAACGGCGCTGCTGGCTGGTCGTACCAGCCATATAGATCATAAGTTGGCTTGTTTACACGCCCGCCGAGTGTGACGGTCATTTGAATCGTGTTCGCGATGAGGTTCATGTGAGTGAGGCGCACGGCCTTCGGAAGGCCTGATGTGCCAGAACTAAAACAAAACATAGATTCTTGCTTCGCAGGGTCAAATTGGACGTTTTCCACTAACTTGTCTCCTGCATCGCGAGCCTTGATGCCTGGTTCCACGAGCCGCTTGTAGAAACTGTGCTCATGCTCCTCGTCAAACACGTACAAATCTATACTTTCGCCAGTGAGTTTCGCCAATGAGTCTGCGGCATTCTTTGCATTCTCGTATGAATTTAGCGAGGCTAGTAGAGCTCGAGGTTTCGTCAACTTGAAGACATGCTCGAGCTCCTCTGGCTTGTACATGGGATTCAGCAAGGCAGGGATAGCTCCTGTCATCATGACACCCAAAGCGGCTAGAAGGTAGTCATGTTGATTTTCAGAATAAAATGCCATGACTTCTCCTTTTCTCCATGGCCGCCCGACTATATCCTCTGATAATAGGCCTGTGGCCATGCCCCATGCGCCTTGTCGTACTTGCTTTAGAGTCAACGGTGCAGGTTTGGACCGGCGGGACTCTATTGATGGAAAGAGGATTGGTGTATTGTCCGCTTCATCTGAAACGGAGCGAAGAACAAACTTTGGTAACGATTCGTTTTGAGGTAGTTTAATAGGTTTGTATGGCGATGTGAAAATCATGGGTAATGGCGAGGGCTGGTGTTAAATAGTGGCGGGGTATAGGGCTAGTAATGGAGAAGCTAAGATTAAGATGCACCCACCCAACAATTTTTAAAGGTGTGAGATAATATTATCAGACTTTATTTTTGTCCGGCCAACTTTCACGCCGATAAACATGTGGAAGACTCGCTTGCAAAATGCATTGACTGAGCATGCAAGTGACTGGAGTGTCGGTGCGTAGCGCGAATAGTTAATTCAGGGCTCTATGCGTTTTCTACTCTAAGTTGTAGTGAATCAACGGGCTGCATGCCCCGTGTTCGTCAAGTAGTGCACCGAGGGTTCGTCAACGATCAACATGAGAATGCTTCGAGCGACCGTCTTGTCTTTACCACGGATGTACGTTCAAGCAAAGCCATGGATATCGCTTCTTGTTCGAATGCACCTGTAGAACTCGCTTGGTACATCGCGCCTGAGCGCGTTCAGGTACGTACTATTCAGAGGGAAACACGATGTGGCACGGGCGACCGTTCGACTCTTACATCCATGTAGTTTCGGATTCAAGGGGCTGCTTACTTATTGCCGGCGCCGACACACAAGTGGCGTGCGCAATTTCCTGATGCCCAACTTGCGATTTCCGATACAAACTTCGCATGGGATGAGGAACGTGAGCGCTTCTGGAGGTTGCTGAGTCCAAGAATGCAAAACACATTCTTTGGCCCGCCGCCTGGGCAGCCTGTCCCACCAATCGCGACGGCAGAATCGTCTTCCTTGTCGCCAACTCCGCGACCACAGCATCAGATACAGTCGCCGCATGAGCGAAATCTTCGAGAACCCAACGCCATCCCCGAGTCGTACGTTTCTTCAGTTGCAACAGCATTGGATTCTGATTCAGCAGATTTGCTTTGGTCATTATTGAGCCACATAAAGTGGATGTGTTGGAGTTAAAGCACGCACAGCGCACGATCTATGAACGAGAAGTAAATGGAGCATGGAACGGCACGTCTGTTGCGCCATAGTATACAATTATGCGTCTTCGAGATTTCGATCCAAAAAATCTCGCACTTTTGAAGAAATGCTAGTTCGCACCGACTCCGGGAATGTATCTACTCAGCGTGACGTCAGAAGTGCTCGCGCACCTACCATGAGCATATCCGCCAAGTTTGTCGACGATGGCACCTATATGTAGCGAATCTTGTGATCGCGCCTCACCTGCGTAATGTAAGTATATGACCTTGCTAGTTCTTAAAAGTTCCGTACGTTCAGCTTGTTCACGCAGCTGAGCTTCCCAGCCGCTCTCCTCCAGCATCCGACGTAGTTGGACAAGAAGCGACGACCACTCTCCCGTGGATATCATACGCTGATGCAACATGTTCAGAAGCTCTTCACAACTCTCCCCACCCTCCGCACCCGACATGGTCGAGTTGGTATCCGTGGATAAGAAAAAAAAAGGCTCAAAAATCGCGATCTGCACGATAGCTGGGCAAAGGAATCACGAATTCTCGTCAAGCTAGCCAAGTTGCGTCTTGTCACCTCCACACTGATGCCAACGCGTCTGGCGCACATCATATATACCCAAATCAAGATGGGAGTGCGTCCGAAAGTTGGATAACTATAGGCGCGTCCCAGTATGTGAGAAAAAATAGCATTATTCTACACGCGTGCATACTTCTAGCAGGCTGGAAAAAAGTATTACGTTCGGCCTGCTGGTGGCTTGATAAAAGTGCCGTTGAACCATGCGATGGCGGCTTTCGTAAAGTCGCCTGTGTCGGTGGCAGAAGAATAAGCAAGACGGAGAAAATGTTTACCAGACTCTAAGCTTTGATGAACTTGCGATTGACTCAAAAGATTAGAATTCTCGAAAATGTCATGACTCAAAATCGACGAGAGGTTGAACGATGTGGCTGGACCCTTGTAACGCAGAACATCATCCACAAGCAACGAGAAGCTGGACCAAACATTTTGTTCAGCCGTGGGAATGGGCGCCCAGCGAATCATTTGGTCTGTGAACGTCCGATTCATCGAAAAGTGTGGAATAGCAGAGTCTCCCACAGCATCACCGCGAACAACGCCCTCGTCTTGTAAAAGGCCATCGAAGCCCCACCGGGCGACGCCATTAATATACATGCCAAAGAGGATCGCACAACAGAGCATCGATATGCGTGTGGGAAAGCCACAGGCTGGCAAAAGAGCAAGGCCAATCACATAATGGTGGATTCGAACGACTTCGCCCGGCACAGCTGCACAAAGACCTAGAACGACACATGCAATAATATACAGCGTCAAGAACTTCGGGAGTAGGCCCACACTGCGGATGACACGCACCTGATTGATCGCTAAAATCACCACGACAATCACCACGATAACCAGCGATGACAATGCGCCTGGCTGCTGCGATATGTCGTGCACCGTTAGCCGCTGGAGAGGGACGTCTGCAAACACGACGTCCAGCAGCACACCGATCCACCACAGTCCGAGCCATCCAATGCCAAACTCCAGAGGCACGTGTTGAAACGCTCCCCATACGTGCTTTAGCGCGCAGTGCCAAATGACAAAGCAGACGAAGAGATGTGGTCCAAAGTCGCCAGCGGCTGCGCCCACCGGCGGCGGCATACTTCGCAGCTCCGATACCAAGTTCACGTGCCAGAAGCCGACACACGACATGGTCCAGAAAAGAAAGAGTGGCATGGGTCTTACGACGAAAGTCAAGACAGCCAGAAACACCACATTTATAATATACAAGCGCCAGCGCTCGTCCGTGCAATGCTGCGAATCTTGCGGATGGAAAAATAGAAATGACGATGGGAACACGGAGGGAAAAGGAAACGAATCAATGCCATTCTGTGTGCTGTTGTCGAAGTGCGTAAATGATCCCATCTGCCGTAAGATACCGCATCCACCACGACGGCCAATTACTCCTGCGTGCTGTGCGGCTGCACATATGAACGAATCCGCACGGTAGGGTGTAGAATTGCTGCCGCCGACGACCAGGGGCACATAGTTGTACGCTTGGTCTCCAACAGTGCGTGGGTTCAGCAGCGTTGTTTTTGCGCATCCACTTGGACACTGGAACGTCATGGTAGAATCGGAAAAAGGCGCGCAAGAGCTTCCGTCTAGTCCACATTCATCATTTCGACCCCACAACGTCGTTGTACATGTAAAAGGTGATGGCGTTCGCCAACCCTCGTTCGTTAGGATACGGGCTGAGAACCATGTGTAATGCACCATCACAGAGAAACAAAAGAGCCAGCCGATACACACCGCACACAAAATGATCCAATGAAGCCAGTTTCTTTGCCAATCGCACTCAATCTTGGCCCACCAGCGCTGCCCAGGGGTGCCGCCTTGTTTAGCTGGAGGTGGTGTGGGTATCGTGTGCATGTGGTTGGTTGGCTCAAGCTCGATGGAAGGCACTTCTTCGCTGCCCCAGAGTGGCAAGTCACTTGATGGGGGTGGTTTCCACGCGAGCGACGCAGTCCATCGAAGCCAGGCCGCTTCCAAGTGCTGCCATGGCCACCACGGATAATGTTTGATGATGTGCTGCTTGGGCGTTTTTGGGCCTTGCATCCATTGCCACACTTTTAACCATGCGTTCCATGCGGGCCGCCGTGCTGTCAATAGAAATGGCAATGGGAACATCGTCGATGCAGATGGTTGAGATATCAAGGGGGGTGAGTTGCTGGGCCCAACTTTCCCTGATGTTATCAATTCAGCAGAGGACGAGCTCGAACGCCTTGGTGAGACAGAGGAGGGCGCAGACGATGTGAATGAACGCGGTTGTATTAGCCAGATCACTGCATGTGACAGGGTTGACCCAGTAATGGGTCCTGCCTCTTCTAGAAGCTCTTGCACGCCATGCGAATGAGCAAGGAGCGTAGTGATGCGTTTCTTGAGGCCCATCTGCAGTGTGTGTACCGTGTGAGGCGAGGCACTGAGGCTTTTAGGGCGTGCACGTCGCACCTTCAAACGATCTAGTGCTTGCTCCAAATGACACGTGTACGAGGTATCTGACCACGTAACGTTTGCCTTGAACAGGTCATCGATCACCTGCACGGACTGCGGAAAAAGACGCGCCCAAGCCTCGTCGACGCATGGCGCTCGGCGCGAGCCGAGCAGCCAGCGCGCACGCTCATACTCACGACTCGAAGCGACACGATCGACAATAGAAGCGAATTTATCGATGGCCTCTTGCGTTGCAACAAGTTGCGTCGGGGTGTGGCCAAGTGCATCTTTGAGAACCTGAAGAAGGGAGCTGCTTCGTTCATGCGAAGCTTGAGCAGATAGGGCACGATTCGAATGTGTTTCTACATGCACAGGGAATCCGTGAGACAGATCGCTGCATATCGCGACCATAGCGCTGACGTCCAAGTTGATGCATTGTGTGGGCGGCGGGGCATCTCCCGATGTAGATGGAGGTCGTGGAATGGGTGTGTGAAGCGGCATGGGTTCATGAGCACCAAACGTGATGCGCACGCCCAAAGAAGCCGCATAATCTGCTATGCCTTGAAGGCGACGCTGCATCCTCACCGTTTCAGGACAGGTCCAGTATGAGACACTCTCAGGCGCAGGGCATGCATCAAAGAGGCTTCCGGGATCACTGAGCGTGATGCGAGTCAAAATAATTTCCAGCGTAGGCTTCATGGAAGAGGTTTGAGCCGCTGCGTGTTTCAACTCATGCGCTAAGCGTACGATAGAATTCTCTGTCATGGCTTCGTCGACGGCAGGCGGCTCAGATAGTGATACGGTGCTTTCATACTCGCGAAATTCGCGCATGAGAGCATCAGGACGTATGGGCATCAGACGAATCCAGTGTTGACCATTGTGTGCAGCGATATGAACCATCGCGGTGGCTCCAGCAGCGGCTTTTTGCTTCGCTGCGTTGTTGCATGTGCGTTCATTGGCACCTGCCTGAGTCGGGTGCACGGTCTGCAGCGCAGTGATCGGGCTCATGTAGGCAAGTGCATAAAGCACCTCATTCCAAAATGTCAGGAGAAACGAAGCATTGTTCTGTGGACTGTCGGTGGCTTGCACGAATGAGAGCTCAGCACTAACCACGTTACGAAACGATGCAAGGCCACACAACGGCGCTGCTGCATAGGAGGCATGAATCTCATACAGAACGGGCGTGCATGTGCGTATGATGGCTGCTTCTGTCGGTACGTAGGTGCCATCGCGCCATACAAGCTCTGGCCCTGCTCGCCAAGCAGGTGAAACAGCATTCCATGCAACGTAAGCCTCGCCAACATCGTCCATAGACGTAAGCACGCGTTCCAATGGATGCGTCATAGCGCTGGACATCGTGCTCAGACAACTGTGGACAGATCCGGCAGATCGTCTGCCGAAGCGATAAGATTTCGGATGCAGTCCTGGTAGAAATAGTCAATGAGGCCGTGCGGCGCCGTCGACGAAAGAGTGGTGCTGTGGTCAAGGTCCATCTTAGCTCAGCTCCTAACGTGTAGTGGAGGTGTACGCGTCGCCTGTAGGTGGAGAGGTGAAGAACGAGTTCCATGCAACCTAACCATATACTACGGAACATAAATACACGCGGATGTGAGGCTGATGAGATTGATGTTGCGAACGAGGAGGACCCGAGATGCATAGACATGTGGAACAACTGCTATAGCACCATCTTTCCTGAAACATAAGCCTGAGGGAATATGTCGTCTTGCTTGCACTCGGCCTTGGCGAGTGTTGAGTCGAATGCAAAGTCTATTAAAAGTATGAATTGAACTTTTCCTTAGCAGCCGATTTAAGCGCGGCGTTCCGCGTTCTGTCAGTTAGCGTACACGTACATGAGTAGCATTTGCACAAAAAGCAACGTACTGCTTGAAAAAGTCCTTAGCGCCCCGCTCCAAATTCGTCATGCTCTCGTCAAGGCTGCCTTGGTTAGCTAATACGATCCAGCGCTTGAAAAGAGAGAATGCCGGTCTCCCAAACGTACTCTGAAAGAATCTCATCGCGCTTGTGGAGTAATTGCATATTCCAGCTTGCTTGCGCACGAGCACTGCTAGACGCAAAGTTGAGGAATTGCCGTTGGTAACTAGCTAGCCAAGCACCGCTTGCATTGGGATCGGTACTCGCGGCTTGAGAAGAGCCTGCTTTACCTGTGCCTTGACCCTGGGTCCCTGTAGCTGCTGGGCCAGCAGCATTGGTGCTGAGGTCGTCATTCTTTTGCCAAACCATGCGTGGAGGCAAATTAGGCAACTTGGCTCTGCGCTTGCCACCGATGAGTGCATCGATTTGGCCACCCTGTGACAACGACTGGCCCGCTGACGAGCCGAGCCAACCAGCGACACTTGCGATGTACCCAGTTGCGCCAGCACCTGGCGGAAGTGGAAGGGAACGTGGTGTAAATAAGAACAAGCTGGGCATCTCGGCGTGAGGGAGTGAGCCAAAAATGGACCACAGCCGCAGCTGTTGACCATTGGTCAGCTCCATAAAATCGCCCTGGCGCTCCAGACTCACTTGCGGTGTCGATGCAACGACCTCTTGGCCTGGTGGCACATGGCGCTGCACCCGGTGTACGGTGTCGAGGCGTGGCAATGACAACACAAACACACTGTTGGCTGCGAGAACCACCAGCACCTTGGCATTCCGCCTCTCCACGACGTGCGCACCCAAAGCGGGGTCGGGCCAGTCTGCATGTGCGAAGCGCTGTCCAGTGATCTGGTCATACAGGTGAACTTCGCGCGCGTGCACGACTAGAAGCAGGTAAAAGTCGTGCAAATTGTCATTCGGGCCCTCGCTGACCTGGTCCATGTTCGCCCGCTGCACGCTCGTCTCTGTGGCTAACGCTTCGGCACCGGACGAACCAAGCACGTTCACGTATACGGGACGACCAGCCACGCCGAGCGTCATGGCATCGGAACGGAATCCCATCCAGCTATCGAGGCTGCCGTGCTCAAACGACCAGATCGTCACATACCCATTCGCACGTCCCACGAACAGGCGCAGCGCCAGCACATTGTCTGATAGTGTGCGGCAGACGCTAAACTTGAGCCACACAATCTCTGCGTTGCCTTCGCTTTCAATAATTTTTGCCTCGCGCGAGCCAAGCTGCCGGGAAAAGAAGTCTGCGCTGCCTGAGCCAGCGCGGACCACAACATCCTGTGAGCGGCAATCGGCAACAACGAGCATGCCACCATACGCACAGGCATACAGACCCACATCACACAGCGCACTGCACGTAGCACTGCCAGGAAGAAGCTGCATCATGACGTTGGGCTGGAAGCCCCCTGCGTGGATGTCAGCGACCGTTTCCAGGGATGTGAACTCGAATGCATGTTGTGACGGTGCACCACTGTCCATGTGCATGTTTTGGATGGAGCCAATGAGAGGCGACACTGCCGACGTGTTGATGTTCGTACCGGTACCCAGCGCCATATGTAGCACATGGCCTGTCGTCAGCGAAATTGCACATTCTAATGCATCCCATGCCATGTGAACGCTGGCGATCTGTATTTGCATTGGGAAGCGCTGGAGCGCGTCGAGTGCCGGCATGCCAATGACTGACGGGTGCATCACGACGTCTCGAATCGATACAGTCAGATGGGGTAGGGGCGTGGGGAATGGCTCACGCAGGATCGTGCCGCGCCGTGGATCCTCGTCGCCTAGCAGGAGCAAGTGGGGACTCACATCATGCCATCGAACACGGCCGTCCAAGTGCCACGTGATGAGAATCCGTGGCTGTCCTTTCTGAGCAAGCGCTTGGGCGTGAATAGGCAAGGCACCGTGCAGCTGGGGCTTAGCCAGTCCACCCATTGGCTCGTTGTCCTTGATGCTGCCGACCACATGCTCTGTCGCTTGCTGAACAAGGCGGCGATACTGAGCCACAGGTACAGTAGCCACATAGGCACCCAGGACCGTGCCACGTCCCGCGAATGTTAACGGCAGTGGCAGCGAGAGGCGCTCATACCCCCGAGTGCCCTGCTGTGGCGGAAATGAAAACACGTCCATGCCGCGTCGTGTACTTTGCACAGCGAGCGATGGCAGCATCGTGTCCTGCCCCACCAGGATGACAATCGCATATGGATCAAAGGTGCCGCGGAAGTGGGGATTCAATCGAGGAAGTAAGCAGAAATCTTCCACCGTACTGGCCGTTCTGTACATCCCCACAAAGAACGGCTGAAGTGCATCGCGCAGCATAGCACGCTCCCGAGACAGGGCTTCAGGAGTCTGGCTTGCAAAGATGCCACTGGTCGCTGGGGGCGAGGACAGGTGGAATGTGTACAGGCATGTTGCTGGCTGGTTCACTGGTGTGCCACCCATGATGGTCAGCACAGTGCCGTTAGGTGGGCTGGTTCGTGAAGTGATACCAGTGGTATTATTGCCGCCACTGCCACTGCCACTGCCACTGCCACTGCCGTTGCCGTTGCCGTTGCCGTCTCCAGCTGATGCCGTCTTGTCATTTTGTGACGAGCCTGCTGAACTTGTCCATGCGCCAGCAGCTTGGGCGCCGTACTCGTACCAGCCCTGCTCGGGAAAGGCCGACCAAGTAAGTTTGAAGATGGGCTCACGGGGTCCAGCCGATGACTTCGGGAGCGTCTCTGGAAGGACCGGCCGATCAATGTCGATGTCGTCCAACGTGCGCACCATAATGGGCTTGTCTTCTTCTTTCAGACTCCAGAATGAGATCGCACCATTCTCATGTCCCATCGCAAACATGGAGCCACACGGACTCCATGCAATCGCTGTGGCTGGACACAAGCGTTCGCTCCAGATAACATCCATCGGCGCATCAGGCACCGGTCCTGGCGCACCTGGAAGCAAGCGCAATTGAAACGTATGCAACGCCGCGTTATCGCGAATAGAGTACAAGATAGCACCACCTTCATAGCACAGCAGAAGAATTGCTGCATCTCGAGGGTGTGTCTGGATATCGATGATGAGTGGCGTATGCAGTCGACTGGGCGCATTGGGCACTTGTGAACGACGTAGGATCTCTTCCTCATTCCACCAAAGATTCGGGATGCGAAACGACGTTGTGCTGAAGCGCTCGAGATCGTATGTCTCGACAGAGCCGTCCGTCAGCCCGAGAAACAACATGCTGTGCACACTTGTCACCTCAGCACATAACACAACGTTGCGCGCCGAATGAATACCAACACGCATAGGCGTATCCGCATTTGCCATTTGCGACTGACCTGGCGCTGTACGCCGTGATCCATGCAGAGTTGAGCCGTGCGGGTCTCGCCTCGACAGATCATAGATACTCAGATTGTCTTTCTCGTCAATGCATATAAGTAAGTACGTGTCTGACTTAAAAAGAAGGTGTTTAACGCGCAATGCAGGTCGAAGCGTGATGGCCATGCGAATGCATGGCGCCCCAAATAGATGGACAGTCCCGGCCGATGTGCCGACTGCCAAGTACCCCATGCCTGGCTCGTACGCCATCGTGGATATTTCGCCAGGCAGTGTGAGCTGGTCAAGAAAGCATTCAGCAAACTTGTTCGCATCTCGAAAGTCACCTGTCCAGTCTGCAAGGCGTGAGTGCAACGGCGGGAGCCGCTCATGTGCGTTCGACTTAGATCGGCTTACTGCCGACTTGAGCCACGACATGGTTGGAAGCCATGGGCCACTGCTGGAGAAGTCCGCCTCCACACATCGTGCACGTTTTTCGACCCCCTCAACACTCCAAATTTTGATTTCTTATGGCACCTTGCGGGTGCTTGTACTTTTAGCCAGCCTACATATGTTTTATGTATTGAAGCATATATATTTTCTTTGGACATTGTCAGTCATCCTCTGACGGCTCGTGTCCCTTCTCGCGTTTGTGCGGGCCATTGCACTTCATCAACACGTCTTACAGTGCAGCGACTAGATGAACGGATTCGTGTATTCTTTCCGTCATTCAATCGAACGCAGTTCCTTCTCCGATAGACCTTGTTTTGCATGCGTATATTTGTGCGACACAGCTCTAGACTTCAGATTTCACATACTGGTCACGCTGATCCTTGCTGCCAAACATGTGCCGACCAAGACTGGACATGTGACTCTTCAGTCCGTCCTTTGCCCATACTGCCGTTCGTATAGGTGTGTAGCCCATAGCACCGCGGTGGCGCATATGAAGCTCCCGCGTTTGCAAACGATTCATCTCCTTACGTTCTTGCCGAGTAATAATGCCGTCATCGTTGGCATGTGAATTGACTTCAGCGCGATTCGGTAGACTTACAAGTCGCTCGTACACTTCGAATTCATGGCGGTCTCGCGAGCCAACCAGCATCGGCTTGTGCGCCTCATCCATGCCCGGATGAACGCACACACGCACAGCTAGAGTGCCGACTTCATTGAACTTGTGCGTCTCCTTTGTTTGCTTGTTGACAAAGTTGCGTTCCAATGCGTGCAGCGCAGGTCCCGCGAGGATTGGAAGCTCTACATCAGTGATTTGGTCGTCTTCTAGCTCACGCAGTGGCAATATGGCAACGCCCACGGCCCGGAAGAAGTTCGGGATCGGCAATGTGCTCGTCAGGGGCGTGCGGCCAAAGCAGAACACGAGATTGGTCGAGTATCGATCAAACACAGGCACACGCGCGAGCGGCTCATTGTCTGGCACGTGATTCTTGTATCGAGTGCCGAGCTTCTTCTCGAATTTGTTGGCAACGAGGGTGATTTTGACATCGTCGAGCTTCTTCATCCACTCCGGCGTGTTGCCCTTCACTTCGATCGAGCTCAGCAGATCCACAGATACTGTATTAAAGCCACGCAGCTCACGTGGCATCTTGAGCTTCACCGACCGGAACACGATACTGCAGTGCAGCTTGCCATAACCAACGCCATCCTGCAGCGCAAATGACTGCTCAATTTGCGAAGCCTCTCTGAATAAGTCCTTCAGTGGTAGTGCAACAATACCCATGATCGGATCATGCTCGCGAACGCGCGAGTCGCGTACAATCATACGCAACTCAGATGTCGTCCAGTCACGCACAAACACTTCTGTGCCTGCTTGGTAAAATGGCATATTGTTGTATTGCTTTACACGTGTCTTGTAGAAAAGATTGTCGTTCAAAATCAACTCACAATAGCCACATGGCAGCTTAGCCGAGCTCATTTCCACATCCTGTCCTGCAGCACCCTCGCGATCCTTGTCGTCGACGCCCTTCTCGACATCGCGCCTCTCCAAACCTGCAATAAACTTCACAATAACACTCAAAATACCACTAGGATATTCTTCATCTGGTGGTGTATCGAGTGCCAGTGCCTCTTGCTCCGAGTCAATGGGCGACGGCCTGCGCTTAACAACTTTGTCCACCTCGTCCTCATTGGACTCGTCTTCGGTCTTGCGTAGCTTCTTATTCAGCTTCGCCTTCTCAAAGAAACCAACACTCCAGCTTAATTGTCCTTGCATCTGGTCGGCATCTTCGAATCCCATCAAGTTTGACAAATGCGACTTGATTTGATTGGGATGCCGCATAAGATCCCGCAATGGGACATTCACACGACCGACAATATCGTCCGCTGAGCGCTTGTCCGAATCCCACAACTGTAGAGAGAGTCCTTCGTCCGAGCGAATATCCTCCTTCGATACCAACAAGAACGCCGTTTCCTCCCACACAGGGTCGAGGTCTTCGAAGATGATGCGAGTCGAGTACATAGGTCGACCGAACTTGGCTAGACTCAGCACGCAGTATGGATCAGACCGGCCGTTCAAGTCCTGTGAGCTCAGGTTCTGGCCATAGTGAATGTTGACCACAATAACACCAACTGCTTCTGTGTCCTTCTTCACACCATCGCCATTCAAGATGCGTTGCACATTCAGCGTCATGCTTTTCGGTGCCACATACATGTCTGACGCTGCAGCAATCGACGTCTGGACAAAGTGCGAGATAATAGGAAGGTCCAGGACGTTCGGCAAGATGCGTGAAATAGGAATCGCACTAATCGCAATATTCGGCACACCCATCAGAGAGAAGGTCACATTGCGCACGAACGGCGGCTCACTCATAATTTGCGCACGAATACGAGCAGTGCCAATAATGCGTTCTATTTGCACCCATACAGGCAGAGGGATTTCCAGCCAGTCAAATGCACCAATGAAGAACTCGATTAGCAAATGAACATTCTTCGTCCGATCTTTGGACGATTCGCCAGGCAACGCAGAGTAACAAAAGCTCACTTCCAGGTTCAAAAAGTCCCCGGCCTTGTCTTCAGCGGCTTCCTTGCGCAATTCAGGGTCCATTGCCTCCAATCCATGGAATTCATCCTCTTGATTTCCTTCGTCCGAGTCGCAATTGTTGTCATTGTCATGCTGGCTTTTGCCGCTACCCAGTAATTCGTTGTTTCTTTCAATCCATGCTTTATTTACTTGAGTCTTTTCCGTCATCAACTCGGCAAGCCCGCGCATTGAAATCACTCGAAAAGGATTCGAACCAAGACTCACATCTGAGACCTTGACGGCGCTGATCATACTTGGCAATGACGCCTGCATAATGTCTTCAACTTGGTCGATTATGGGCACAAACATCTCGGGGTTTAACTGGCGCCACACACATGCGATGATAGCATTCATCCACTCCACACTCTCTGGGTATGGTGGCGAATACTTTTCACCACGTTGCCGGTGCATGGCCACACGCATACGTTCCATTTGGTGCATGATCACATTACGCAACGTACCAAGACCCATAAAGCCGGCAATCCCAGCCAAGCCAAGCCAAAATGTGCGCGTTGCAAACGCACCCCAGCCATGGCCAATTGTCGCAATGCCCCAAACTAGTACAATCAGAGCACCATAGCCCAAGTACAATTTGAGGAAGATGTCGTCAAGTTCTTTCACCTTGCCCGGGTCGAGCGGCTCAGGGAATGATTGCAGCAGGATCGAAGTTGGCCGCGCAGGATCCGGGCTGGTGTACTTGGTATCATACGATTTGCATGATAACGGTCGTCTCGCAGAGAATCCGCCCTTGTATCGGGAGTCCAGCTCTTTAGGATCAATCTTGAAATCACGGCCGTCTTGGATGATAACACGTTCTCCCGTAACTGGGTCCTCAACAATGCGACGCCCTTTAGCAATAAAATTGTTCTTTTTAGGCTCGCGGCTTGCTTTCGCAGCCTCTTTAATCCGGTTCTTTTCTTCTTCACCACCACCTGAATCCAACACCTCCTGGTGTTCAGGGATTTTTTCACTGCTCTTAGATACAAAAGATGCTGTATCCGCTTCATCTGAGCCGGAGCGCTGGCTTCTCGACCTGCGTGAGCTCCGCCGCCGCAAAAGACTGAAAGAACGCTGGTGTCGTTGTTTCTCACGAGAGTTTTGATCAGTCTGCTTCAGACCGTCAACAGCATGTGACTGCTGTTTCGGTTGCTGCTTATGGGGAGACAAGTGTACGTAGGGTTTCATACTCGCATCTTCTGCATCTTCCACATCTTGCTGCGAGTCCATGAATGTTTCCTCATCAGATGGTGTATCATCCTGATGCATGAGTGTCTGATCATCACGTGTCGATGATGGCACGACATGCTGGCTAGCTTCATCGGGCCTCTCTGTTGTAGACGAGGTTCTGTGACTATCCTCATCAGTGCTCCCTTGTGTTCTCACGGTGCTCTGCAGGTAAGAGAGGTCTGTGTTCGAGCGCTGTAGACTGTCAGGCGAGCTCGGCCTTTGGCTCGGATTGTCAGACGCTGTAGCCCAGTTCCACAATGTGCCTAAACTGCTGTTAGGCTGTTCACCATTTCGAATGCGCTCTTTCGATAGGTACTCTTGTACCGTAGGGATACGATTGCGTTCCGACCACCCTTCTCCCATTCGGTGAGTCGTCATGGTCGAAAGCTCGATGAATCCGCCATGCGGTCACTTAGGGGTGCCCTTTACTCATACGCCAAGGACCAACAATAGGGCCTATCAGAATTTAGATTGACTTACGTAAGTATGGGCCGTGCACGGGAAATCAACTCGTCGGATATTTTTGGCATGCGCATGGCCTGTGACAAGACATAGGCGTGGCTTTGCTCAGTCATTTTGCATCAATGCGTTGATAAAGGGCTGGCCAGACGCGCATGCCAAAGATCTATCAAAAAGAAAAAGCTTATGCATGCTTACGTCGTGCTTGGCGAATGGGTTCTGGACTCATTCAGCTCCCACATGGGTATATTGTTCTGAGCATCCGTTGTTCCTGCGGACGTCGCGATGGGCTTGAATGCATAAGCATTTGAACTAGCAAATACAGACCAAGCCGCACGTCTTGCTTGAGGATGGGTAATGAGGTAGAGTGGCATGCCTGAGAAAATGAAAATGAATGCTGCAAGTGCCTCCCAGGGCGCGGAGAAAACAGGCATAACGAGAAGAAAGATGGCCACAAAAGAAAATAGAATCGGTGTAGACAGCCAAACTCGATACGGTCTCTCTAGGTGCGGCTCCTGGATACGCAACACAAGAACGCACGTCACGGTGCATCCATACCAGAACCACGAGCAAACGCCCGCGAAGTTAACAAGGCTCGTGAAGCCTGAGCCAAATACGACAAAGAGCAGCGTGAGAATATGCGTGAGCATCTGTGCATACAGTGGCGTCCCAAATTTCGTGTGTTGGACGCCTATTTGTCTCGGAAGGTATCCCTCTCGACCTGCGGCAGCAGCTAGGTGCGAGTATGTGTACATGTGACCATTAAGTGCGCCGAAGCATGGAAATGCAACGAGCGCTGCAAACACAACGCCACCTGTCGAGCCAAACGTGGCAATGCCGAAATCCAGTGCAACGGAATTCGTGCGTGCTACTAGACCTGGTGGTAGAACAAGGAAGTATGAAACAACCGTGCTAAGAAACAACAGCGTAACCACCTCCGTGCTGGCAATGACGGCGAGCGACACTTTTCGAGCTGGGTCATCCAATTCACCAGTCACAAATGTACACTGGTCCCACCCATCAAATGCCCAAAGGCCACTGTACAGTGCGAGCGCATATTGTCCTACGTCTTTCGTCGTGCCGTCGAAGAGACCCGTGAACGAGGAAAATGCGTGTTTCGACTCTGTTGGTACGTTTCCCATCAATACCATCACAAGGGCCAAAATTGGGATACAGCACAGCAGGAGAATCTTGGCTGCCGTTACAGTTAGCTGTACTCGAGGGCCAACGATTGGATGAAAGGCATGTGTTAAAAATATGAATAGGATCGCGCCAGAGGCAATCATTTTCACATAGAGTGAAGGTAGCTCAGCTAAATGAAACTTGTGGTAGTCATCGCCGACATCAGGGCCCCTCAACAAATGCATCCCCACGCGTGTGACGTATTCGCCAAGAATTGTCGCAATGATAGCACCAGTGCTGGACTTGAGTGCAGTAATTGCTGTGAATGAGAACATATACGACATCATTGGCCCATAAGCATACTGTCATAACTGGTAAGCATAGCGCCTTACACGCTTGCAGATAAGCTTGTGAACCGCCATTAAGAGGAATCGCTGACGCCAGTTCAGCGTACGAGCTGAATTAATACAATGTTTTCACAATACCAACATACCTCGCCCCAGTCAAAGCCAAAAGCCCACACACAGCCCATACGATCAAGCTTGCGCCGACTGATCCCGCGTATTGGGTTATGACACCTGGCGATGAGAAAATCCCACTTCCCTACGGTTCCTGTAAGAGTATACACGGAGCTTGAACATACGACTTGAAGTCCAATCGTGAGTGCCATGGCTATTGTGAGAGAAGAAATTCCACATACCATGTATTAGCGATAGCTTTGTCGGGGAAGATGGATCATGCGTGAACGATTCGTCTCTGACGTCGCTCGATGGATCCAAAGTGAGTATCGAGGCCGCATAGTCAAAGTCTGCACTGTTCTCACTGACACGAGCATTACTTAATGAAACTGCTGACTCTGAGTCCACTGATTCCGAGATGCTGGCTGCCGTCGCGGTCATTAGAGCACAGAATGCCGCTTTGACCGTTTCTTCCCCAACCAAAGACACAATGGACTAGCGTACTTGTGTCTAATGCCGATCTCGAGGCTTTCTCCACATGTTCCAGTTACGGTTTGTCTCAACTAATATGACTTAAAGCTGTGTCGTCAGTCACTATGCGGAGGTTCAATCAAATTGGCCACACACGCAACTTTCCATGCTTGTCGCTTAGTGAATAAAAAAATTCGCCCCAGGTCCCTAAATCATATTTGCCTGTGTCGAATGAAGCCGGTTAAGCCATTTGCTGAGTACATGAATTCATTTGTATAGTCGGTAAATCTGCGTGGTTAATATGAGTTGGTCTACTGAAACTGTCCAACAAATGTCGCGGGTCTTGCATCGTCCTTCGGTCCTCGTGTTGGTCGATGGTCGATACATTTCGTTTGGCGAAGCGAGACAACTCAAATACAACCTGCGCGAGGCTTGCGAGTCATGTCGAAGACGGAAACTTCGGTGTTCAGGCATGTTCGAAGATGGAATGCCGTGTCAGCGATGCCAAATCGATCAAAAGGACTGTATTTTTGGTACGTTGTGAATCCTCTCACTTAACCTTCAGCTGTGCGATGTCGCATTGGCCGTCCTCGAAAACGTGCGTTATCGCCTGATTCCTCTCCGGAGCATTTTCATAATGGAAGCGCTTCTCACCTGATGTCAGGTCACGGTATGTCATACATGAGCTCGCCCTCTATCATTGCCAACGATACAGAGTCATCGACGGCATCTCTTAGTGTGCCCCGATTGTCGTTCGATTTGACGTCCTCTGCTGAAAGCACGACTCAGCTTTCCTCTTTGATGAACGGCATGGCAACTGCTGGTGTCCATGACTTTTCAAAGAGACCTACTTCCTCCATGCAAGTCCCTCCAACTTCTCTGGCATCTTCCACATTGTCTGACCTGTCCTTGGCAGCGTTTGTTGAATCTTTGTATACTCTAGAGATTGCTCCCTCCGATGGGTTAACGCAAAGCATGCTAGATGGACAAACCTCTCTAAACGAAAGCAAAGTGCTCCGCGATGACGTTAGCGAATCTTCTCTTTCTTCTTCATACCCAATTTCCAATGACGTTGTACCCATGAAACTGTCCGAACCAGGTCGAGATCAAACGGAATATGCCAAAAGTGCATTTCTCGGAGACCAACTTGCGTTTTCTGTTCCATCTGATATGCGGTGGTGGAATACGGCATTGTCTTTGCCTTTGCCAATGGAAAAATATTTTTCGACATCTTCGCCTCAAGTGAACACCTTTCCTTCTCAAAGTAATCATGATAGCAAGCCTCTTGCTTTCGACACTGGGCTGGACCCTTCACTAAGCTCGACATGTGAACCGGTATCCGCGGCTTCATGCTGCTCAAAATCTCGTTCAGCGACCCTTGGTTCTGCACCCACCACTGACATGGGCGTGCCGACACCCGCGGGCGGATCCAGTTGCTGCACATCTTTCTCGAATACATCTTTCATACATCCTGTGTCAGACCACCTATTCCACAAATCATCGACAGAACGGCTCAAACGTCCATCTTCGCCGGAAAAAGTCCATTGTGTGCCGAGCCCCGATGGTAGTCGATGCTCATGTCAGTGTGATTCAGGTCTGGCTTTTCTATCTCTAGAGCGATCTATTCGAAAAGGCATTCAGACGTCTCCAGAGAATGATTCTGAGCAAAGCCCTGAGAATAAGGCTCTCTTGTCGCTCGTTTTTACGTTGTCAATGAGCCAGTCCGTATCAAAGCAATGCAAATGCAGCGCAGACTGCCCCACGTGCAAGAAAAGCCCCTCGTACAAGTCCAGTGCGGCTATGCTAATAACAACAGCGCTCCAAATTTATGCGCGTGCATTGCAGCTATTTCGTGAGATGCTTGCATCCAGTGGCAGCCGTTCGTGTTCATGCAGTTGCTCGCAAGGTCAATCGATATGTGCATGCAACTCGCCCCAAATACGCTCGAATGCAGGCTTGTCGACCAGCATGCCTCCAAATGCATCCATGGCAACAACGTCGTCATCAGCTCCCTCACTGTTGTCGTCAACGTCGTCACCTATGGAGGTTCGAATAGGCGATTACACACCTTCACCTCAAAACACGCGCAAAATCGCCTTGTACGCTCTCAAGCTCGAATTGATTGATCTTGAGCGGGCCTTGGCGCGCGTACAAAATGCAGCAATGCATCCCCTTCAAGTTTCTCATGCTGTTAATGCCATGAAGCATGCATCAGATGAAGCATCCCACTCTTGCTGCGTGAGTAAGGCTCATCCTGACAGCGAAGATGGTGCCCAGACAGCCAACCTTCATTTAAACCCTGTCGACCAACTAGTCATTCGAAAGCTCCACGAGCAACTGAATGAAGTCTTGCACGCTGTAGAGCGGATGGAATTATCTAGTGAATGAACAGAGACGTACGTAACATTTGAGCGTGCTCATCCGAAACGTGCAAGACGTCGTCGACGCATTTCTTCTGCCGAGATAGGCTGTTGAGTAGTCTCACTATCAGCATCGAAGTCAGCATCAGCGCGTACGGCTTCCTCTTTTCTTTCTTCAGTGTTTACCGTGGCTGGCGTATCCCGTTTTTTGTCGGGATCAGATGATATATCAGCTTTCGATATCACCGCGGCAGCTTGTTCTCTCATGTTGCGGATTCGTATAACGTCATCGGGAATGGGCTCTGGAGCATGACGATTATCAAGTGCACGTTGAGTCTTTTCCAACAACTCTTTCGGAACTTCGCATGGCTGACCAAGGCTGAGAGCAATAGATGCTTGGAGCTGAGCGTCATTGTCGTCGTCAAGCGTATAAAAACCGCTAGGTGCAGCGTTCCGCCCATATTGTTGATCTTCTTCGATATCTTGAACATCTTCATCTAAGAGAGAGGCAGCAACTGTCGGGTGCAAAAAAGGGGATGTACGGCACGAGCTCGACTCTAGTATGTCATGTTCGCTGAAGCTTGATGAAACTATCGAGCTCATTTTGGGTGACGACCCTTTCTCTTGCGATAACGATTGAGACACAACTCTTTGCTTGCCTCGCTGTTTCAATGATCGCCGCTGTGAACGGTGTCCGCTTCCTGGTGAATCTGTGATTGGCGACCGCCAAACACGATGGCGGTAAGACTCGTCAGTATCTTCTTTGTCAGGAGAACAATCCTCTCGATTTCGCCTTTTGCTCATCGGCATCTGTTGCTGAGACGGTTGATGTGAATGATCTTCGAGACTTGAACGAATAGCGGCCTGGAGTGCCTCGTCTTCATCGTCCTCGGACGCAATGCCGTCAATACCAGCATATCTTGAGAACGAAGCAGAAGCGATATCGGCCATATCATCAGCAATTGTAGCTGGTGGATCTGTGTTCTCAAACGGTTCGATGACAAAAATCGAATATTGCTCGAGTTCTGCCTGGTGCAGGAACGAGCCTAGATACGCATCGCCAAGCCATTCTGGACGCGCAAAAAAGCTGTTTAAATTATACCATTGGCGATGCCGGGATCCAAACCCGCGTAGTGCAAACCAGTGCTGGCTCAGGTTGAGTAAGAATGCAAACTCACGCTCAGGATGCTGATGGCGCTCACGGAGCCTTTCGCACGGATACCACCGCGCTAGGTTCATGTCCCAAGCCTTGAGCGCACGGTCCATGACTTCCACACTAAAGTGCCCAGTCTCATCCACATGGTGTGAAACAACAGCATCATGATTTTTCTCAACAAGTCCAAGCTCATCACGCTCGAATTCGGCAATCTCATTCGCAATTTGAGCGAGCTGCGTTGGATCGAAGAAATGTCCTTGAAGTATCGCATTCAGCGCATGCTGTGCACACATCATGCTGCCATTTTCTTGAGTTTCTGAGAGTTAGCCACACATATACATGCCATGATAGATATGTGGAAGAAGTGCGTTGTGCCTTGATGGCGGCATGGTTGGTGTGGGGCGTACCGTAAATAACCTCGTTCAACACGACACGCGTCCACAGTGTACGCTAACGTAAGAAGAAAGCGGTGAGGGCGATCCTAGTGGAGGCAGTTACGAGCCAAATCCCCGAAAATATACGAGGCGGAATCGCTGTGGGAAACCCAAGCTCATTTATTGGCGCGAATTATATTGATATATCTATCCATTGGCAATGAGACGAGGAAGCTTTCTATGCACTAGGAATGACTTCTTCGCTCATGAATTCAGCTGCATGTTCTTGAAGGTATTGAACACTGCGCTTCTCGTCGACAAATAAGTCTAAAAAGTTAGTAACCCACGCGACGCAGGCATATTCAGGTCATACGTACTGTATACGCGACGAACATCAGCAACGTCTACTTCGTCCGACTTCCTTTGTTTCGCTGCTAGGTGTGCCGTAGTAATGAGATTGATCGTATAACGAAGGGACGTCTCTACAGCCATGCGCGTGAGAACGTCCAAAGCCTCGGGTTTGAGCTTTACGTCTTCTTCTTGGGCACTGCCATAAACGTAGGTAAGTGGAAGTAGCGCAAAAAAACATACCGAATAGATAGGATTTCTTTGATTTCTGTGTCCGAGTAAGGTTTAGTACTTATGATCAGGATCCGATCCAACAGATCAATGGGGAGGCCGTGCGGACTGGTGAAGCGCGTACCCCGAATTCGAGCCTGACCGCGGTTCGAGGCCATCACGACAAGAGGCGCAAGCTCCGATTCCAACGCACGGTTAAGGAACGAGAAACACTCAATGTCAAGCATGTGTACTTCGTCGATGAAGAGTACTCCAGGCACAATCTCAGCCTTGCCCTCCTCACGCCATTCGCCAACCTTGGCATTGATTTGATCACGAAGCTCCGGTTTGATCTCACCCGTATCTCCGGCAAATAGAGCAAGAAATCCCTGTGTGCGCGAATTGATGACGTCTATTTCGTGTAGTGAAACGGTGTGGACGACTTCCCGCCGACGCTGAAGCTCACCCTCTGGGCACTGGACAAATTTTGTATCACTTCCAATGGCATCATAATCACGCGAGCACGCGAAGCTGCGGCCAAGTTTGGATATCCGGCCACTAGACTTTTCGATCGTTATCACGTCTCCAGCTGCCACTTTTTCTTTTTGCAGTGCATCAATCATCTTGTTGCCAAGTTCATACACAGTCTCCATGTCAGTTGTTTTGATAATGATTTTGCCCGTTTTTGTGGCGCCTGTAAGACTCCGATCAATTTGGATCTCGACAACTTCGCCCTCAATGAGCTCTGCCTCCTCACGAATGCGCACACCAATGGCCTTGCGGAATGCCTGCATCAGCGCTTCTGTCTTACTCATTTCTAGCGAAAAAACTTCTGAAGCTGATAACATAATGAAAGGGACATCAGGTCCCAGGGTCTGTGCCATACCCATGGCGATGGCTGTCTTTCCTGTGCCGGGAGGCCCTGCCATCAACATGGCGCGTCCCGCGATCTTGGCATTCTGTACAATCTTGACAATCATTCCAGCAGCTTTCCGCGCAGCGCGCTGCCCTACCATACCTTGGGCACTTTCGTATGGCTCAAGACGCTCGTCCAAGCCGAGGCCATGCACATGCGAATGTGCGCCGATACGCTCAAGCGTTTGCACATTCGTCTGAATGGGCGCTGTAGAAATACTCGCCTATAGGTTAGCACAATCAGGGCTGATCGGTATTTCAGGCGCTCGCGATTCATCTTTGCTTGTTGCCGATACGTACCATGGTCGCTTGCCTGCTTGTCGTCGTCGCCGTCACGAATCCAATTCATCGTACGTAAGAGCCGTGACGTCCAAAAGATTGGGTCACGTGCATCACCTGCTTGGGTAGTGTCCTTTCATGACCTGGTCTTCTTGGCTGAATGTGTAGGGAGCAGCGGATGCCTGAGACATTTGCCGGTGCCGGTGCCACTGCCAGTGACGTGTGTTGTGTGTGATGGCAGCAGCCCAAGCTCGCAGCATGTGGCCACAGTTGTCTGTGAAGGAGGATGCTCCTGTCAAAGTGCTACGTAATTCACTGGTGGTTGGCGCGTTGGGTGGCGTGTCAGGGACGGTCGTGTCTGTGTTGCGTGCATCGCAAATTGAACCCGTCGTGGCTGCATGGCGTATGTCGAAGGGCTGGTTTGCTTTTTCGTTTGGTTTTTTTGGTACGCATTCAAGATATGAGGACTAATTGTTCTAGTGCTTCGTGAATATGTAATGCAGCCATGGACATGCCATGTGTGGCCGATGTGTGAACAGCGGGGGCATTTTGAAAACATCCCGTCGACCTTCTTTAGCGGTGCCACGATCGGGGTTTTGGCTGCCTTGTGGCTCCGACGTCCTGTCGTACCAGGCGCAATTACGATGTCTGGTCTTTGTACGACAGTGCAGCTCGGCTTTAATGAACTCAAGCTCGGTGCACAAAGATGGATTGAGCCGTCGCATCGTCCCGACCATTCAGAATCCATCGAGGTGCGCGAACAGACTAAGGCACCAACCGTACGACCAGACGACCCAATACACCAAGCGCAGCCACTCCATCAGCAATCGACATCATCCTGGTTGAGTCGAACCAAGGAAGTTCTTCAGAAGCACAGCCCCATTCAACCTATCACGGATGAAGACTACCGGAAACGATTGGAAGAACGCTTGCGAGAAATTGACGCTGAGCTTCACTTGCTGGAAGAAGAGCTTTCTGAGCGACGCAAGGTATTCCCTACTTCATGATTGTACATATAGGATTGAAAGAGAGAAACGCATGCATATGGATGAGTTTCGTGAGGAGACACGAGCGTGGCACTGCTGTCTCAAATCAACAATGGTGTGTCAATGACGCTGAATCCAACAGCCACGCCACCTTCATTGCTGTCGCTTGCCTTCGTTCGCAAGAGATAGCCGCCCGATCGCATGGACTCCTTCCCTGTAACGCCAAACAACGCTGTTCCATACACACCAAGCTCACTCACCGTCTGAGTAACCGTTTGTGCCATATCACCACGGCCTGCACGCAACATCATAGCTCCGCGGTCCTTGGGTGTGTTGATCAGACTCATGAGGATGTAGCCTTCATGCTCTTTAACTGCCACATCTTCACCGCGAGATTTGCGCTCCTGGTCACGCTTGTGCATCGCGTCCAGAGCCAATGGAATGTCGTGCTTATAAATGTTGTGACTCCCACCTTCGCGCTGCGGCTTCATCACATACTTGTCAGGTGAGGTTCTGGCGAGTTCCAATCCTTCTTGACCGAGATGCGACTCGTCCAGCGGCCACAATTGCGAGAATGTCACTCGGACATCGTGCGCCGATTGGCCCAAAAATTGCTCCAGCACGTTCGGCTCGGCAAGCACCTGCTGAACCTTCTTCGAGCCAGCAAGCTGGAGTGCTACACTAGGGCATTTGATCGCATGACTCCGCTCGAGCATGAGACGCACATCCCATGCATCTTGTGACGTGTAGTCATCTGGACCATACCCACTGCGGAAGTACACAACCGAGATCTCGATCGGGGTAAGATGTAGAGGTGACTGAACAACCAGCACTCGGTTCGTGCCATGCAGCGTAGCTTTCGTGCACAGTTCATCGAGTGAAATACGCAAAACAGGGATTTGGTGCTGGTCTTCTAACTCTTGTTCAATAGCACGTTGGTCAAATGCGTTGCGTTCGTTTGGTTGAACAACAAAGAGAACTGCAGGCGATGACATATGTTGCGGCTGGCCTGTCTCGGACAGATAGTGGCGATGAGCATCTGCGAGACCATGCACAAGCGTTGACAAAGCATCATTTCGGGGCATGTTTTCAGCGCGAAGACTCGGATGCATGCCTGCATATGCACCATTCTTGAGCAGATGGTGATGCATGTTTGATGCACGTGTGCAGAGTGCGCCGAAAGAAGCAGCGATCGTGTTAAATTCCACCTGTTGTAGTTCGAGCTCATCGAGCGCATTCACGTGCATCAGATAATCACTGCGAAAAAGGCCAAGCTGCATGGGCTGCGAGCCACCTTCTTCCAGCACAGCGCGCCATATTTGGTATAGCCGACGCTGGAAATCATCAACCTTTACGACTGAGTTCTCGAGGATTGTCGAAAGGAATTCCGCATCCATTGCCACCTTCGCGTATAACTCATTAAAGAGGGGTTGCAGACGCTGAGCCTTTTCGTACAATGCGCGTGGGAAAGGCGTGGGTACAATGGTTGTAGGTGCATGGATTGTCACATCTTGAGGAGGAAGGCCGCCTTGCTCCGCGGGAAGAGCTCTGTACACGAGGCCATGTCCTAGGGCATAGTCTCTCGCATCCTGGGTGATACACTTGTTTCGTTCAGGTTCCGTCAGCTCATGAGGAGGCCATACTGGAAGGACAGTTGCCGATGATAACATGCTTTGGCCAATAAAGTGGGGAATGAAGGGACATGTAAGAATGGGGGTTATTAATGACAACCGGTGTGGAGAGTGCACAGGCTCTACCAATGCGCCGACTGCGCCCGATGTTGGGAAATAAAACACGTTCAACAAATTGGCACTACGAAATCATGTCAAGAAGGGTGGTGGTATTGCAGGTCTTATACATGGTGAGTAGGGTAGTGTGACTCGTAATGATAAATGGGTGACCACAGGCGAGCAGATCCAATGCAGGGAATAAAATGAGTTAGGTGCGCACTTCCCAGCCTGTGTAGTTAGGTCCGTCTTCAATGGGTGGCTCGCTAAGCTTTTTCAATCTTGGCTGGCGCTTCACACGCATATTCATGCCTGAATGATGGCTAAAGATGAAACTGAGAATGACCATAGTCCATGATGTATGACTTGGTAAGACATCATAAAATTCGGGCGCAAGAGAACGCAAGATAGGCAAGCGTGTCCAGGGCACCGAGGGGAAGTCATGGTGCTCGTTATGGTATCCGACATTGTACAATAGCACATTTAAAGGACCGTAGTAGCTCCAAGTCTCCTGTTCAATTCCACTGAACATGTAGTGTTCTGAAATGAAATGACCCGCGACAGGATGAAGCGAGCCAGCGAAAAATGAGCTGAGAAGAAGATATATCAATGGCGTGGGCGCGCCACACGCATAGCAGATAAAAGCATCAAAGCTAAGCTGGACACATATATTCAAAAAATGCCAGCCAGTCAACTTCTGGACACGCACAAAGCCAGGCCGAATAGCGTAGAAAAAGAGCTGGAATGTGGCGAAAAACGCTTTCCCCAGTACGTTGTTCAAGAGCATCATTTCAACTTTGGTAGGAATATCTGTGTCGATCCCGTCCTCGCCCAGATGCTTGTGATGTTCAATATGGTAAGGCTTGAAAGTCATTGCAAAAGGCACAGCCGCAGGGAGGTTTGTGAGGATTGCCAAGACCCGATTCGCTGCGATACTTTTGAATGCAAGGTTGTGGGTAATCTCATGAATTGCAAGAAAAATATGTTGGTTCGCTGTACCGCCAATCAAGTATGCTGTTAGGAGGAAGCGCCAGTCCAAAGGGTGCCAGCCGAGTGCCGTCACAATTACCGCCAGCACCACTTGAAGGCACACAACGCTCATTGCAACGTATTTCGTTAGTGGTTCATGACCCATGAGCTTTCTCACTTCTGGGTGCGCCTTCATGATGGCGAGGCGTCGAGTTCGGTGTGGCTCTTCATTGAGTGACCACAAAAAGTCATCAGATGGCAACGGTTTCTCGCCAACGTGTGGCATCCATTTGCGCCCAGCCGCAGCCTTATCTACTTGTCCCTGAAGATTCTCAACACCTCCATACAGGGACCAGTCAATCTTCACACTTGGCGCAGCTTTGCGCTCATGTGTTTCGCGACGCAGGAGGGTATGCATCCTAAGTCCAATCTGGCGTGGTTTGGAACCTACGTGTGTGAGCAGTTTTCTTGCATTCATGCACAACTATCACGCATACCAGGGTATAATTACAAGTGCTGACGAAAGCATTCAAGCTAAGCTGGACATGGGCCTGTACTACTACGCGAGAGGACCCTCCACCAGAAGAGGTAAGCAGGGAAGATTTTGATCAGGTAGTGAGTGCGTTTTCCAAAATCAAGGCATTCGACAAGCTTTCTTTGCGATTGCCGCAACCGGTGCCGCAAGTGGGCAATATGGGTGCAAGTTTTGAGGCTTGGGTCGAGAGCGTGCTTGACAGCATTTTTCAGGAGGGTGTCAACTCCACGACACTTGAAGTGATGAACTACGTGTTCTACGCTTTGTTCGCTGTCCTCACGACACTCTTTCTCTGCACAAGCGCAAATTTACATGTTTTGGCGCTCCTTCTTCTGGCCATTGCTTTGTACCTCTCGACCAATTGGTATGTGTGTTTTGTCTCTTTTGTCTCTCTTTTTCTCTTCCACTCGGGATCGTGTAACTTATGTCAGGTTTGTCTCGGAACTACATCGTGAGAAGATGCGGCGCAACGAAGTAACACCTTCCAGTGATCGAAAGCAAGATTGAGTATGTCGAATGACGCTCAACTCGCAGGTCAACGTGCGCACTTCTTTACACACATTCTCTCTTCCTTCTCTATGGGCATCAGTCCCCAGTCAGACTCGTGCCAGTGCGTATAGAAACCTACAAAGCACAGCTATAAATCCTTCACACCCGGTTGGAAGTTGTCCTTCGAAGCTTGATCAGGGAATGACACGTTTGCGGGAATAGCGAGGTCTGGCCTGCGCTCACTCGCAAGGCGGCCGCCATACAGGACCGTGCCATGCTTTGCCACATATTCTTTGATGCGTTCTTCCACGACAGGACGGAAGTGACGCAAGAGACCCTGGATCGGCCATGCTGAGGCATCTGCAAGACCACAGATCGTGTGGCCCTCCATCTGACGCGTAATTTCCCAGATCATATCAATCTCCCGAAGCGACGCGCGACCATTTTCAAAGCGTGTCATCATACTGTCAAGCCAGGCCGTGCCTTCACGGCACGGCGTGCATTGACCACAGCTCTCGTGGTGGTAGAATTTCGTCAAACGAGCAATCGCCTTCACAAGATCCGTAGACTTGTTCATCACAATAACGGCACCCGTACCAAGGGCACTTTGGTTGTCACGCAGGGAGTCAAAGTCCATCAGAGTGCGTTCACACACCTCCTTAGGGATCATGGGCGTTGACGAACCACCGGGAATCACAGCAAGGAGGTTATCCCAGCCGCCGCGCACACCACCACAGTGTCGCTCAATCAACTCCTTGAGAGGAATACTCATTTCTTCTTCCACCACACATGGCCGATTCACATGGCCACTGATAGCGTAAAGCTTTGTACCGTGGTTCCTCTCGCGACCAAAGCTGGCGAACCATTCTGGACCGCGGCGGATGATGGTCGGTGCCACCGACACAGTCTCGACGTTAGCGACAGTCGTAGGGCAGCCAAAGACACCCGTGTCGGCAGGGAACGGTGGCTTCATACGTGGCTTGCCCTGCTTGCCTTCCAGCGATTCTATCAAAGCCGTCTCTTCGCCGCAAATGTAGGCACCGGCACCGCGATGCACGTACACGTCAAAGTCGTAGCCGGATCCGCAAGCATTCTTGCCGATCAGACCAGCCTTGTATGCCTCATTGATAGCAACTTGCAGATTGTATGCCTCAAGGAAGAATTCGCCTCGGATGTAAATGTATGCGGCGTTCGCCCCCATGGCACGTCCAGCAACGAGACAGCCTTCAATCAGTTTGTGTGGATCGTGGCGCATGATCTCACGATCCTTGCAGGTACCTGGCTCACCCTCATCGGCATTGATTACCAGATAACGAGGGCGTGGGTCTTTCTCCCAACCTGGCTTGAGCATGAAACTCCATTTCATGCCGGACGGAAAGCCTGCGCCACCGCGACCACGAATACCCGAGGCCTTCATTTGGTTGATAATAAATTCATGCCCACGCTCAATAATATCACGCGTGCGATGCCAGTCACCGCGTGCAAGAGCGCCTTTCAGGCGAAAGTCATGCTGACCATATAGGTTCTGGAAAATACGGTCCTGATCGCGGAGGCCACCGTGCGTACGTTTTGGTGCGTCTGATACTGTTGCCAAACCTCGAAGTGTGGTGCGTGACGCGCTTGCAAGACGAGGCTTGCTCGCAAGGCCAACCACTCGACTAGCCACAATGCCCTGCATCGACCCAGTGGTTTAAGTTCGGGAAAGAGTGCTTATGGGCGCAGAACACACCCCCCTCCTCGTATCCAACCGAGGCCTCTCTGATTTCTGCGCATTCGGCCGGCCAACCAGCGACGTGAAAATTCAAATGAAGTGGGTGCATATTTCCTCCTCGGCCGGCACGCCTCGTGAGGAATCGGGCGTGCTTGATATTGTCACAGCTACAGTAAGAGGGGGGATTGATTATATCACACGTCTGAATCTGGCTGGTCAGACCGGACACAGACATGTGTTGGTTCGAAGAAGTCGTGAAATGGAGGTGCGCATGGACTGTGACCTCGTTTCTACCATCTTCATTCCATGGCGGTAGTCACTTCATTGCTACAGTCGCGAGCATGGCATAGCCTGCTTCGGCATACTGTAGTTCCACCGCAGAGTATAATTGTACGGCATCATCTCGGCGCAATTCGTGCATTTGAAGCGATGCGGCTGATCTCTACCGTGCCACCACGGACATTCTCCAAGACATTCATGTTGCCACAGAAAGAGCATCATCTTCCAGTGGCTGTTCCTGAGCAGGATCTGCCGGAGCAACCTCTCATATATAACCGTCCACAACGGCGAAAACCCAAGCCATGGTATACATCGCCGATCTTGTACGTGCTTGCATTCCTTCAATGCTTCGCAATGTATCTTGGGTTTTGGCAATTGCGCCGACTCAAGTGGAAGGTGTCATTGATCGACGAGCTGGAAGATAAGCTGCGTCGCGATCCGCTCCCGCTACCACGCAACATCAATATGGATGTGCTGAGTGAATTTGAGTACCGCCTATTTCAAGTGCATGGACACTTTGACATGTCGCGTGTGTTGTTCGTTGGACCACGTACACGAGAGGATGAACGTGGCTACAATGTTATCATGCCATTCAAGCGGTCTTCAGGTGGACCTGACATTCTGGTAAACCGTGGTTTCGTAACGAATGATCAGATTGTCGGCACAGGCATGAACAAGCGTTTGCGACACCCACCCAAAGATGACGGCAAAGATCGTGCCATTGTGGTACTTCTGCCACGTGTATACCCACCTAGCCGACTTGCATTGCCAAATGAACCACACAATAACCTTTGGCTGCAGATCCATCCAAGCCAGATGGCACACTGGCTGAACGAACAAGCAGGTATTGAGGATGCTATCCCTTCGACGATGTCTGATGCACCAGCTGAATCAACAGCGTACCGCTGGCTCCGTCGAATTGCGGCTACAGCATCGTCTGCTCCTGCCCCAAGTACACCGGAAGAAGCATTCCAAGCGTCTCAGACTGAGCCAGTGCTCCCCGTGTACATGGAAGAGATCTTTGGTGGCACGTTCGCTGATGCCAATACACTTATTCGTCAGGGCACGCCTGTGGGCCGTCCTCCGCGTATCGAGCTGCGGAACCAGCATGCCGAATATGCAGCCACATGGTTTAGTTTGTCAGCTATTACCACATTCATGTTCATATACATGCTTCGCAGGGGACGTAGGACATCGTAACAATGGCTATGGACGATTCGAGGTGCTTGCATTGACGGGGTCTTTCGCAGGGACATGCGTGGCAGGAGATACAGAAGCACTAGAGCTTTTGGGACGCCGGAAACACAGAAATGCCAGTGCGGTAGCCTTGCGGCTCGTAATGAGCGTGTGCTTGACACTTTCGAGCTCTTTTTGCAAGCTATTCGTCTTTTGTGCGGATACTGAGCTTGAATACCGTTGGCTGATGGTCTCATACACGGCTTTAAGAGTAGATTCAGCCTTTGGAGATACGTGGTATGCCATGGTCTGGTGGACAAACTCAATTTCGAGCGTGGCTTGTAGCATGCCACCTGTGTTGAAAGCCAGAATTTGTGAGTAAGCATGGAGAATGGCATCAGCCATAATCTCCACAAGTGCTGTAATGACACGCGACACCAATGCCGGCACGGTCGCACGGATCTGCGCATGCACTTGAACAAGACGGAGCAAAGCTTGATACACAAATGGATTGACGCCTGTCGGATGCGGGCAGTTGTTCCACTGGATGCCTTCCTCCAAAATGCCCCGTCGAATAATGTCCCTAATGTCTTCTCCTTTGCGGCGGACCGAGTCAGACAGTAGTTCATTGTCAAGTCGTAAACAGACGTCGAGCAGCTCCTGTCTTTCGAGAGTCAGCGAGACATGGTAAGCATCTTCGAACTGCTTGATCCAAGCTGATATGACATGTGTGCGTAACTGCGTCAAATTCGACACGCTCAAGAGGATGCGCGTGTCTCGATCACGTGCTGTGAGCCCAGCAACGTCATGGGGCGGACGGAGCAGAGACCAGAGTTCGGGTATGTCGTGAACTGACTGTGCTGCAAGTACAATCCCCTCAAGAAACGTATGCAGCACGTGGATAAATGTAGTCTTGAGATGCATGATGAATGCTGCGTCGATTTCATTTTCAGGTGTTCCTTGAGACATTTTTGTGCGAACGTCGGCGATATAGAAACCTTCGCGAGCATTCCATCGATTAAATACAGAAAACGAGAACAGATAAGACGTGATAGATGGTTGTTGTGAGTTGGGTATCCAGTTTTCCAGATAGTGACACAGTTTAGCATCATGTTGCCACAAATGACAATGCACCTCCGTAAACTGGAAGCGGATATCGAGAAGAAGCGCATGCAGCTGAGTCGACGTACCAGGAATCGACAAAGAATTCAGTTCTCTGACTGTCTCAGCAATCGTTGACAGAATGCTATTCATATAATTCGTCGTGCTGAGCGAGCAGCTTATCGCCGGCACCCACGCCGGCAGCTGTCGTGCCAGAAGTGACTGATTTGCGCATACTTGGAACGGTTGCAGATCAAAGAACTTTGTCAGGCTTTTGGTGAACAGTTCGATACACTCGAGAGCCCATGCCTTCGACTGTTTGTGAATGGGTGAATTGAGAATCACCTTTTCCTTGCTGAACTTGCCCTCGGCATGGTCGCGAGCGACACGCCAGAACGTTGGCACAGACTGTAGGGTTACTCGACACACTTCCGAGACCATTGTGTCGATCAGGTGCCAATGCGAGACGCCCAGCATCTTATCGAATGATGGCTTCGCACCATCAGACGTGCGGACAAGAACCAAGCAATCATGTAGATCTTTTGCACGCTCCAAATCTGTGCAAGCCTTGCTAGGATCCGCTTGCTGCTGTATGGCGTGTACTTGTTGCTCAAATGTCGATCGCAAGAGAGACAAGATATGGTTATGCTGAGCTTCAAGAAAGACAGCAATAGGATCTGTCGTTGGATCTAGTGTTAGCAGAACCTCGAAGCATTTCTCTTGCTCATCGACACTTCGATTCGGTTGACGGAGAATATCAACAAGCTTGCCTTGCATATCGTACATAATCTCGTCGACGGCATCCCAGACACGAGCAAAAATGCGCCGTTGCTGTGCGAGCTGACTTTCCGTCGGTGGTGTATTGGACTCGTTTTGGAGCGGAAGAATTTGACTGGGTCGATTCTCGAGCAGGTATTTGCCCTTCAGGTAGTCACGCAAAGCTGCCTCATAATGCCCAGCTTCGACATTTTCGTGCAACGAACCGGGCAGATTGAAAAAGAAGCGTGAGCGTTGAAACACACCGAGCGTGTTCCGAAGCTTGACAGACTTTACGTAGTTTTCAAGCACAGGTCGAAATACATCGTCAGCTTGAGAATTGGCACTAGTGACAGACGTGCGGAGTCCCTCAACACCTTCATCTGGCGCTGATCCGAAGGGACCACCCATAGATTCACTCATCTCACGAAATACGCTATCATTTGTGGCCTTCACAGTCACAAATCTGTCGAAATTTTGGTCAACTAGCACCTTCAAAGCCTCGGAGCCCTGTGCCATGCTTCGTTTCAAGTTCGCTGCGCCATGAGAAAGTTCGGAGTACGACGCGTTCGGATGCACAGTATTGAGGAATGTTTTCGCGTCGAATGCCTTGCTTGTTATATTAACCTTGCTGAGGATATTGGCATCGTTTGAACTTAATGTCGGCACTGTTGAATGAAGACCGAGGGGATCAGTCCAATCATTGTGATGTTGAAACGCAGACTCTTTCGACCGGCTCGGTTTTTGCCGCTTTATGTCTTCCCACTGCCTTGGTTGCAATGAACTGAGCTCATATTCTTGCAGCAGCTCGTGTTCATTCACTGACAGACTCATGTTGCCGTCACGCTCTGACTGTAAGCTGCACCACTACGAGGAACGAATTGGCTGCTGCTATTAAGCGCACTCTCCCTCACTCGACTTACGCATGTACCTACGGGGCAACAAATTGAGCGCGTATCCCCCGCACACAGCTTGTTCACGTGATCACCCGCTTAGCGCAAACGCAGCGTCGCTAGAGTACGTGTATGACGACACCAAGTCGCAGATTGCAAAGGCTACCGCAACTGCGTTGATGATTGTATTTTTATACATTTCGCATGCCTACTTACGCGCTCATACACCTCTGTCGGCACTTTTGTTGAAGTTACCGCCTTAGTCATTGGCCTTGACGACGAGTCCAGCACGTTGAATGGCCCATTCCTTTTCCACAAGATGAGAGACTTTCTCCACAGTCTGCAGAAGCTTCGACATATCACCACTCCAGTGGTTCAGGACCTCGGCATCTGACAAAGGCGCTTGGAAGCTTACGATCTGAGCAGGTCGGTCGATACGCGCATGTGTTGTTTTGTTGACGACAAGATTAGCCAACGCCTCTTCAGCTTGTTCGATAGATAAATCAAGCAGTTGTGCGAGGCGGTCCAAACGGATCTTCGTATAATATTTCGCGATGACTTGAATATTGTACGCGACAACACGCGCGTGAAGCTGTTTCCAACGCTCTTCCGCCGCTGCGCTGCCAGAAAACACAGGCAGTTGACGCAGCATGGGGCCATACAATGCCTCGATACCAGGCCAACGCATGAGTTCCGGCGTGGTAAAGCACTTGAGCAAGCTCTTGTACTCAGGCACAGAGTCAAGTGGTTCCATAGAGTCAACACGACCAAGCAGGTCACGTTGCTCATGATCAAATGGCGCCAGTACAAGGAAAATCACCACGTGTCGAAGAGCATCTCTGAACTTATCTTGATCAGCACGAATGCTAGGTGTGTTGAGCACTTCTCGATAATATTTGCAAACATCGAGGTACTTTCCATCGTGCATGCCCACTTTCACCATGATGTCGTAATATAGGAGCTTTAGATCCTGCTGTGCTTCGTCTTCAAAGAACTTAACATTGATCTTACGACTCAGCATGTTAACGCGACTCATATCACCCCGCTCCAAATTGAGTCGCATCTGCTCAAGAATAAATTCCACTTTCTCACGGCGGCCTAGGCTTCCAAACGTCTCGACAGCAAGGTCTTGTAACGTCTCTGCAGCCTTGTTGACATCACCCTGTGCGTATAGCATATCAGACATCGACCGACTCACGCGTGCACGCTCGACTTCAAGAAACACCTTGCCTTCTGTCAGCTCACGCAATGTCACCATAAGTTTCATCTTGGCTGCATCATCAAGCGACTTGTCTCCAATAGCTTTTGCATGCTGCAAAAGTGCGGTGATGCGATCGTCTTCTTTCCCTTCACGGTCCTCTTCGACCTTGTCACCGGATGCTTTGTCGCCTTGAGACGCCTTTGAGTTGCCGCCATCATCTACAGCCATCGACTCTGTTGCGGCAGAGTCGCCCATTGACTCGTCTTTTAGTGCTGTCTGCAGCGAGTCCTTGCCAAGAACAGCGTAGAAAGACGCCGGTGCCTGCATGTCTGTGGTATCAGGGCTCTGTAAAAACAGCATAGCTAGCTGTATCATTCGAGATATGGCTTTCTTCAGCTGTCCATGCTTTTTAGAGTACGAATGCACAGCTTCACAAAGCTTGCTGAGATCCGTATGTTCAACATCTGGAATGGTGCGTATCATGAGAACAGACGTCAGAAGCAGACGTGTAGTGCTCAATACGTCAGATGCCTGTTTCTGTTAGCATGATCTCAACACATTTGAATCCATGCTGGTTTTTTTCCCATTCGTATACATACCCCTCGCGCACGCTTCTCAAGTGGCGCTATGAGATCCAGTCCTTCCTGAAGCGAGCCAGACTATTATTAGCATGCTTAGTGAGGGACAAATACTTTCTTACGTACGCTGGCCAGCTTCTCTAGCTGTGGGAGAAGTGCATCGACCTCTGGTGTATAGTCTGCTTCTTGTTTCTCTTGGCTCATCACGCACACTCAATACACTGGAGCCAGCGACAAAGCGTTTGTGTCACTGTCGTCACCGATCGCTCCAGATCGACGTGCTGACGTTGGCTTTATCGGCACGTGATTAGTGCATCCGGTTTCTCCACACTGCATGCCGCTGGAATCCCCCCGGCCCACCAGCTAGGCTGCAAGTTTGTGGCATCGCCCGTGTCTCAGGCACGACGAACTCGACGCCAGTCCGCTCGTTCCCTACCTGAATACAACCAACCCAGCCCTACTTTCGTCCGAGAACCATGGTAAACTTTGAGAACCTGAAGCTTGTGGCCCTTGGAAATCCGTTGCTCGACATGCAGGTGCGCGATGGCCAGGACGTGCTCCAGAAGTACGGCCTGAAACCAAATGATGCGGTGCTTGCTTCGCCTGAGCAGCTGAGCATCTACGAGCACTTAGTCGAAAACTACCAGGTGACGTACGTCGCTGGTGGTGCTGCTCAAAACACAGCTCGCTGCGCACAATACGCCTTGCCCGAGGGATCGACTGCGTATCTTGGATGTGTCGGCAACGATGATCTTGCTCAACAGCTGCGTGCTGCGAATGAGCGTGAAGGTCTGCAGTCTGTCTACCAGGTCGTGAATGACACGCCAACAGGCTCGTGCGCTGTGGTGATTACAGGCCATGACCGCTCGCTTTGCACAAACCTTGGCGCTGCTGAGAAGTTTGACAAATCGCATCTGGACTCGCAGGAAGCTAAGGCAGCTATTGAGGCAGCCAAGTTCTTCTACATTGGTGGCTTCTTCCTTACGCACGGTGTGGAAAGTGCTTTGATCGTTGCGAAGCATGCCAAAGAAACGGGCAAGCCATTCGCCTTCAACCTGTCGGCTCCCTTCATTCCGCAGTTCTTCAAGTCGCAGGTAGATCAGGTGATGCCGTATGCCGAGCTTGTGATCGGCAACGAGTCGGAAGCTGAGGCCTGGGCTAAGGCATCGGGCATGGAAACGAACGATCTCAGTTCCATCGCGCAAAAGATTGCCGACTCTCCATCCGAGGTGTCGAAGCCGCGCACAGTCCTTATTACACATGGAGCAGAGTCGACCATCCGGGCAGTGCAGGGCCAGTCGTCCGTCATTACGCACCCGACGCCGAAGATTGATGCTGCTAACATTGTCGACACGAACGGTGCTGGTGATGCGTTTGCCGGCGGTGTGATTGCTGGCCTCATCATGGGCAAGTCGATGGAAGAAGCTGTGGATGTGGGTCACCGTCTGGGTGGCATGTGCATTGGCCAAGTCGGTCCCGTCCTCAAGTTCCCGAAGGAAAACGTGCTCTAGATGCATACAATCATGAGAAGTGTTCAACCACACTTGCACCTCAGATGAAGCGTGACACCCAATAAATCGTGTTGTGACTGGAGTGAGAGGCGAGGCCTTTCCTTTGCCTTGTTGCTCGGGACTGCACGTGAGCTAACGGTTCTGGTAGATCGAGGTTCATTCAGTGCCGAAATGAACACGACACACACACACACTCTCTCTCTCTCTATCCAGCTGTCTACCTGTTCATCCAGGTTTTACTAGAGTCCTGTGCATCTCTCTACTATAAAATTGGTCTTGGTCAAATATATTGGTCCATATATGATACTGCATACTATGTTACTTTTGGAAAGAAAGGGAATGGGGCGAGAGAGATAAGAGTCCAGGAGTTTTGAGTCAAAAATGATATGACCAAGTTTGTAGGTAGGGCCATTGCATTAGCTAGAAAAAAAAAAAAAAAACACTTGCAAAAAGCGCTTCAAAAAATTAACAAGTTTCGAGGAAAGAGGGAAAAGGCCCGTGTGCATAAGATCAAGCTGCTTATTCGTGCGTGTTGTAAAAGACCACACCATTCTGCTGTTGAGGCATGTTGGGTGTACTTTCGTACAAGTAATAGGGCCCTTGTTGCGGTACAGTCGTAGCTGCTGCAGGATAAGAAGCCTGCGCCGCTTCGTCATCGGCATTCGACTCGACGGAACGGGCTAAAAGAATATCTTCACGAGTAATACCACTGCGCTCGCACATGCCATGGAAGATACTGTCTTGATTGTCAAACAGAGCAAGTGGCGCATCGAACTCTGCCACTTTGCCATCATCCATAACAATAATTTTATCGTAGCCAATAATAGTGGTAAGGCGATGCGCGATACACAAAAGCGTTCGATCTGCAAACTCGGTACGGATAGTACGCTGAATCTTTGCATCCGTCTCCAAGTCCACAGACGCTGTGGCCTCATCGAGAAGAATAATCTTGCAATCTTTCACAAGGGCGCGCGCTAACGAGACCAAGCTGCGTTGGCCCACAGACAAATTTGCACCTTCCTCATCAATGATGGAGTCAAGTGTGAGACGCGTGAGCGCTTTCGGCTGGGCTGGCACAGTCGCCTCGCCTTGCGTTGCGGATGGCAATGGCTGGCCATCCTCTCCCACAACAGGTGTAACTGCGCCAGTGGGCGGCTGACTAGCGTTGGCTGCGGATGTCAGGTATGAACGGTGCATAGCATCGTAGAGTCGTGCATCATCGAAGCGCTCAAAGGGATCCAAATTCGACCGGAGCGTACCGCTGAACAGGAGAGGATCCTGCGGCAGAATCGCAATGTTGCGACGCAAATCCTCGAGACCGATCTTGGACACGTCAACGCCATCAATCAGGACGCGACCTTGCGTCGCCTCCGAAAGCCGCAACAGCACAGTTAAGATGGAACTCTTGCCAGCACCAGTACGGCCAACAATGCCGACCTTCTGGCCGCCATGCACGGAGAATGTGACACCTTTGAGTACATTCGGCAGGTTCTCCCTGTAACGGAGCCATACATTGTCCAGTTCAACGCTGCCATGCGCTGGCCATGCCGGTTCAGGCTTGTTTTCAGGTATCTGCTGCGGAGGTTCCTGATCGAGATTGTTTGCGTAGTATACGAGACGCTCCGCCGAGTTCATTTCGTTCTCCAATTCTGTCAGTTGCCGCGTTAAGAAACCAAGCGTCTGCGCGACAGTGACGACTTGCGAGAGCGACACACCGGTCTTGCCTGGATCAATGGACCCTACACGCACAGAACATAGAATACCAGTAATTAGCACACACAATGAGCCTAGAAAGTCGAGACGCAGACCGAGCCAGCGCTGGTTGACAATCGTGAGGAAGTACGCTCGGTTCTGCAAGTCCATGTATTTGTAGTTGTCGTGCAAGAAGCGGTCAGATTCACGGTATGCACGGATGGTCGTCAGACCCGTGAGCGACTCGGCAAAGTGTGAGTACAGTGTCGAGCGCAATAAGGCATCCACCCGTTTGAATTCACGCGCGGACGATCGATAGAACGTCGCAAAGAAGTACGCGAACACAAACACTGCAACGACAACAATCGCGAAGTAGTACGTAAAGACAATGACCATAATGGCAGCACCCAGAATCGACAGAACCGTTGAGGCACATTGGCGGACCAAATTACTCAGCTGATTGTCGAGCACGTCAATATCCTTGCCGAATCGATTGATGATACGGCCGATGGGTGTTGTGTCGAACCACGACATGGGCGAGAACACGACGCGCTTCATCGCACGATCGTGCAGCTTTCGAGACGCAAGGAATGTTAGCAACCCAAGCGCAACGTCCATGATAAAGTTGAAAATCAGTTGAATGATACCTAAAGTTGCATAAATGCCCGCTTCCATCCCGATCGATTTCCTGTGCTCATAGTGCCACTTTTGCCACCATACAACCCAGTAGCTCGATAGGTTCGTCGATGCTTGCATGCAAGCGCCGGCAGCAAGCACAATTGGTACAATCAGCGTACCACTTCCTGCTTTCAAATACGACATCCAGACCACACTGTCAACAGAACCAGTATTACGTTCTTCACTCTCCATGGTCTTCCCGGCACCCGGCTTGCTCAGCTCGGCCAACGTGTACTTTTTCGGCGGTGCCTTTGCATCTTCTGTCTCCGCGGCGAGTTCATCAGCGTCTTCTTCGTCCTCATCTTTCAGCATGCCAAAGTTGTACATCGTCGTGTAGAATGAGCCACCCTTCTGCATAAGCTCCTCGTACGTGCCCATTTCTTCAATCCGACCGTCGTCCATCAACACGATGCGGTCACACAAAGGCAGGTGCTGAATGGCATGTGTGACAAGAAGCACCGTCTTTCCCTGCTTCTTCATTGGCAAGATCGCATTGTTAAATAGGGCCTTCCCAACATGCGCATCGACAGCAGACAGTGGGTCGTCCAGACACACCACATCAGCATTGAAGTAAAGTGCACGCGCTATGTTGATCCGCTGCTTCTGACCACCAGACAAGGTCACGCCGCGCTCGCCAATTTCTGTCATGTCACCGCCCTGCAACATTGCAAAGTCAGCGAACAGCTCCGATCGCTCCACACAGTCCCAATAACGTTTAGCATCCCATGGCTGGCCAAACAAAATGTTTTCGCGAACCGTCGCGTTTTGGATCCACGCAGACTGCGAGCAGTATGCAACGCGCTGTGATGACCAAACGACTTGGCCGCTCGAACGCGCCATTTCGCCAATCGCACCGAGAAGCAGAGAAGACTTGCCCGAACCGACAGGACCAATAATCGCACATAGCTCTCCACGCTTTACCTTGAGGTCGATATTTTGCAGTTGAAATGGCATTTCGTCCTCGTCGGCGGCCTTGCCCGGCTGCGCATCTTTTTCTGCGGCAACTGGCACTTCTTGCGAGACAAGCTCTTGGCCGCCCGAGGTGCCCTTCTTTTTACGAGAGAAAATGTTCAACTTCTTCGGGCCCTTGGCGCCCTTGGACTTGTCCTTACGGTTCCGGCGCAGGAACGCCCACATACGCTTCTGTTTCATTTTCTTTTTCGAGTTGCTCTTCTCATTCAGCTTTTTCACCGGCTTGAGTGTGTCATCTTCCTCAACACCTTCCCACACAAAAGTGGCGTTATCGATATTCAAACCATAGGGCGACGTCTCGTCTGACGTCAGCGTTGTATCGTGTTGCTCAGCATAGAACACGTCGCGCAATCGGATGAACGAATTTGCACCATCTGCGATAACACTGATACCGAATGGTAGGAACATGAGCGGAAGACGCAGCAGCTGGAACAAAGTGATGGCAGGGAAGACCTTCTCTGGGTCGAGCTTGTCGTTCTTGAAATAGTACGTAATCACTGCAAGCACGCCAGCGAGAAGAGGCAAGCTAATAGCCGTTGCCATAAGCCCGGCGCGAGCCACGGCGAGAAAAAACACATACTTCAGTTCATGCTTGCGCAAAGTCGAAATCAGCTTGAAGAAGTTCGACTCATACGAGAACAGCTTTACGATGCGCATGCCTGAAAGCATCTCCTGCGTACGACGAGCACGGCGGTCCGTCCACTGCATCGACTTTGCGCGCAGCATGAATAAGAACTTCATGAAATAAAGTTGGAATGGCATTACCACGACAATCAGCGCAAAGCCAGAAAGGCACGACACACCGAAACGGGTAAGAAGAATAATCAAACAAACAATAATCTCAACGGGTGCTGTAAAGGTAAGGAGCCACCACTGCGCACCAAAGTCAATGCGACTGACATCAGTGCTGACATGGTTCACAAGCTTGCCTGTCGAACGATCCCGACCCTGCATGTTAAGTGCGCGCCGGAAAATACCAGACACAAGAGCTGCTCGGCAAAACACACCGACATACAAGCTCTTATAGAAGAACCGGTTGGAGAGAATGTTTCCAATTAATAGCATGACAAACATAACAACAGTGTAACCGCATCCCAAGCCAGTATCACCATCACGCACTGCTCCGATAAGATGCTCCATCACCAGCGCTGAGCACATCTGCGCCACATCAGCCAGGATCTTGGCGCAGAACGCTTCTATGATATGCGGCCAGAAAATGTCAACACAGGCCAGAAACAGATTCGCACGCTTGCGTCCGCTCTTGACCGCACCCGCGAGGGCCTTCTTGCGACGAATCTCAGGAGTTATGTCAATCTGTTTCATGACGGACAAGTCTGGCAAAAACCAGATGGCCTCTTTGGCGGCGATTCGCTCTTCAACAGACGCCTCGCCACCAAGATTTTGCGCGTGTTCCTTCTTGGCCTGATTGCGCCATTTACGACGCATGGAAGAAGTCACTTTGACCTTGCCTTCGTCAAACTTGCGGTTGTACTCATCAGCTTTGGCGACACGGGCATCCCAGCGTTCGACAAGCCTCGAGCTCAAGTGTTTAGCTTGACGAGGTCCATCCATAGCCCACAGATCTGTAGCCTCCAACGGACGACGGTATCCCAAAGAGAGCATCGGCGCGACCCAGTGATATGTATAATCGGAGAAAATATTCGTGCGTCCCAACGGCAGCTCTTGCGCATCATCGATACTCTCGGGCGGGGGTGGGGGCGGATTTTTGAATCGCCAGAACTGCCACCAATGCTCGCGGACGCGAACACCAAACTTTTGATTTCCCTGTCGATCCTCCCGCTTTGTGTTCATGTCAGCCGTTTTCGTCTTAGGATGTTGGTCATCAAGAGCCAGCTCATCGTCTTGCTCAGGTATCCCTTTGGTCAACATTTCAGAAGTGTTGCCCGAATCAGGCGGCGAGCTGATGTAACCGCCGTTTTTCTCTTCTAATGTTCCCACATTAGAAGCCATGGCGATGGTGCTCGCTGACCCACCGGCACCTGACGTAGTTGGCTTACGATTTGGATTGGAATTGAAAGATGATCCTGCGCGCGAATCGCAAATTGATGTCCCCTGGGTATTTTTTTCTTTTGCTTTTCTGGCCATCATGTTTTCCATATGTCCGCAGGCCAATAGCACGCTTAACCAACCTGCATTTAGTGTGGAGCTTTTGAAGCCGTTCACTAAACATGTCCGCGGCGATCAAAAGCCTCAATTCTGTGGCCTGATGCAAGCGGAAATGCGTTCGCACGTTGGGAGCACGGCCCAATTACAGCAGCAATTGGCCCAACCAAGATTTGGGCGGTCCATGCACCGTTGGAAAATAGCCACTTGCGCATCTGATCAGATATTGTGACCTGCTACAAAATGAAGCAAGATATGTCCGTGGCGAATCATCTTCGTACAACTACAAACCGTCTGTGGCCGTCGAAATAATTTCTTTATAGACACAATAGACTAGCGACGTATGGTCGCGCAGATCAGTACTAATTGTTACAAACGCACAACGCGCAGAGGATCCGTTGGGTCAACGCATGCGCGCAGAATGGCATTCATGGCATCGGACTTCCAGCAATTTGGCGTATTAAGACCTTCGCAACGTAGATGTGCAGGCAGTAAAGCCGCTTCACCGGCAGGATGACGAACCCCATACAGTGTAGAATCGTTGGGCCAGTAGTTGAATCGATACCCATTCTCATAAAGCCATGTCATTAGGCCCTTCCACGGGAAGCGCGACTGGGATTTCTTCCGGAAATTTGCCAGGCCAACGGGATCCAATCCCGACTCAACCAGGCGTTGGAATAGAGGCGTAGCAAGCTTGCGCTTTTGAATCGACGTGAGCAAAGTTGGATCCTCAGGCAAAATGATCGGCTCTTGCGGCTGAAGTGGGACTTGGACATCTAAATTTGTCTCGCGCTCGAGAGCGGTGGGATCGTCGGTCGGCGCAATGGTTAGACAGATGCAAGCGGCAAACCGGTTTTGAAACGTCTCTAGAGGCTTGCCTGCACCGAGTGCTGTCTGGAACGCATGCAGTCCAGCAGGAGAAGCTGTGATTTGGACATGGTTCGAGCCTATATTCGGATGCGCAATGATCGTGAAAGATTCGGCGCCCAAATTTTGCGAACATTGTTGCGAAAACTGCTCAAAACGTCGGACAGCACGCTTGTATTCGGCCCGGGTAATTGTGCTGGATTTCTCCAGCCGGTTGTCTTGCTCCCATGCACTGATTTCCTGTCGCGTTCGTAGCATGAACTCAGGGTCTTCCTTCATCTTTTGGTACAAGGGTGCGAGTTCATCGCGAATGCGTTGTGCTTGTGAGGCACCAGCATCGGTTCGACCAGTGCCGGATCCCACGTCTAAAGCCGAGGGATCGCCATTCGCATTCTTCCGCTTCTGCTCAGCCAGATACCGCTGGTACAGGTTCCATGAATTGGGCTGTCGACCGAATTCGCGTGAGAAGCCGAGATGCCGTCGGATTGCCGCGGGATTGACGTGGTATTCAGCAGCCCATGCCTCAATTTGGCTATTCAGGGAATCACGGTATAGAGTTAATTGCTGCTTCAACGGCGGCGGCAATGTAAATGACATGCAGGCAAATTTCAGTACGATTACCAAGGAACGCGTTCCTCACTTGGTCCCCAACAATCAGATTTGTGACAAGATGACCTGCTGAGCCTACAAGGATTGCCACGACGAGCCCGTTAGGCTCGGCCGTACAGAAAGAGATGGAGCGCGACAGAGATGACTCAGCATGTCTCCACGCCCAAGACAAGCCATTAGATTTGGCATCAAGCTTGCCGGCCTAGACTGACGTGAATTGTACTCAAGTGTGAGGACAGCAGGTCATCCTCCATACACGTTCGTGCGGCTTGAACTAGGGGTCTTCTTGCACCATGGATCCAAAACGGATCTTTGTGAGTATGCGTGCTTGCTGATGATGAAGGAGTCGCGACTGATGGATTCACTGATCAACGAGGTCGTTGTTTCTGTAGCTTTGGAAGTGCACGGACGCACTAAGCGTATGAGAATGGATTGTGCACTGTGTGATAAACCGTACGTGTGAGAATATTGATTACATGCAGTGCGAGCCAAAGTCAAAATGTCCATGGTACGCAGCACCAACTGTGGCTAACCAGGTGTGAAAGATTCAGCTGATGCCGCCATGTTTGCCAATGGGGCGAAGACAGACTATTATTCTAATAACCCTCTGTACGAGTGTCTTGTGTGTTCGAGACAAGTGTCGTCGAACCGCTACGCAACGCACTTGGAAAAGTGTATGGGCGCAGGAAATAAATCCACGCGCAAGGGATCGACGCGCAACGCCAAGACGGCGTCGACAGCTGTAACACAACGCATTCTCAATACCAATTCTCGCTCGGCGTCACCATCAACATCTTCGCCCACGGCAGCTCAAAAAAAGCAGGGTTCTTCATCACCTGCGCCACAAATGCCGGCAGCCGCTAGCAAAGAAAAGCAGTCGATCAAGAGCGAAAAGCCCTCAACACCGTTGTCGAAACAAGTGGATCTTCCACATACATCTGTGCAGGGATCGCAGTCATCGCATCTGAGCAAGGGGGCAGCAGATGCATCATATCCTATCAAATCGAGCGGATCTACACCACAAGCTGACTCGGCATCTGCGGCAGGACATGCAGACGATGAAGAACTATTTGATGATGCGGACTTTGCATCAGGATTTTCGGTGTCGGTGCGTTGCACAGTCTTTCGTTGGGTATATACTAACTATGTGGGGGGAAGTCGGAGTCAGAAGAATCAGGGGCACACGGATCCGATGTCGATGAGGGAGAAGCCAAAGCGATGGACGAGGTCGTGGATGACATCGAATTTGATCTGGATGAAGATGACGGTAGTGATAACGCTGTGGACCTCGATTTGAATGACATGGACTCGGAGGACGACGCGCTAGATGCATGAACCAAAGATTGTTGATATAGTAGATGTAATTACTCAGAGAGCCAACCATAACGAACGAAGGCATCGACAATTTGAGGTGAATTTTGTGGTGCCATGAACAAAGAGCGGAACTCCATGAAGAACCAGAGCTTGAGCATCGGGAGAAGTGTTTTGAGGCTTACTTGTTCACGCAAAGTGGCAAGTTGTGTCTCGTCGCTGGACATTTTGTGCCCCAGCGAGCGGAGGATCGGAATGGCACTGCGGAACAGGTCGATATTAGCGTCTAGCTTACGACCAATTCCCTCGAGAATTAGAATACTCAGTACAGTATCGACAAAGTCAGGCTCCATCTTGACGTGGTATGTGCGGACTGCCTTTAGTACTTTGTTCAGCACGTCGCCAATGTTGAGCGATGCTAGGCTAAATGTTTCAGACTTGACGCTGTCCATGACACCCTCAATCACACGAATAAACTGTTCCCTGTCCGTGACAAGTTCAGGTGTGCGGCAGCGGTCGACCATAAGTGACCCTGCTTGACGACCATCAAACATAGCAATGGCAGCAAACAGGTCAAGGAAATTGCGCAGGTTCTTGGGCGATAACTCCGAGACCAGACCTGCATCAAAAATCACAAGCTCCGGCAAGAACCCATCCTCCTGGATGGATCGGATCGCTGAGTGCCATGAGTCTGAATCGTTCGAGCGTGCAACGAGTTCCTGCGAAACTTGATCATCAGGAATGATCCCCGTCCGCCCGCGGTGTCCCAGCACATAGTCAGGATCGAAGCGGTAAAAAACGCGAGAGAAGGCATTTTGCAACATGGATCGCATAGACGGACGGTAGAACTTGACCATGATGTTTCCTGGGTGCAGGTCGGCATGTGCAAAGTTGTCAATCAGCAACATGCTGAGGAACGCATCAAGACCCAACTCGGCAATGCGTGAGTCGTATGCACCGCCGCCCATGCGCATAAAGTGCTTGAGGGGCACAGCTTCCACAAGCTCTTCAACGAGCACGTCTCGGGCACAAAAAGCCCGCAAGGGCCGAGGAAAAATGACAGTGCCGCCACGGCCGCCAAAGTTACGCTCGAAGCGAGAGAGATGCGATGCTTCCTCACGCAGATCCAGTTGACTTAGCATCAGCGCAGCAAACCGATCGACTTCTTCCGGGAGCGAGACCCAGCGCATGCCAGGAATGAGGTTCAACAGTCCCGCAAAAAACTGCATAATCTGAATGTCGTGCCCAATAATGCGATGCACCTTAGGATGCAGCACTTTGATGGCAACGGCGGCGCCATGGTGATCGGACGATTCGTCGTGCTCGTACGTGAGGGCCAGCTCACGCCCAATGTTCTCGGCAGCCTCCTGCAGCCGATCTTGTTCACGCCGATCGTTTAAGTAATCACTAGGCAAAAGGTCCTGATGCAGCACAGCCTTATAAACCTGACCGACGGCGCCAATCCCCACAGGCTGCTCGTCAAAGGACGCAAATATCTCATCAAATGACCGCTTGAACACACGCTCGAGGACTTCACGCGTATAGGTCATGGAGTGCGGCTTGTTGTTCGAATGCAGTTTCGATAGGCGATTGCAAAGTTCGTCAGGGAACAAATCGCGACGGGACCCAGCCCATTGGCCGAGTTTCACAAACGTAGGGCCAGCACGCTCCATCTGCATCACAAGCAGTTTGTACCAGAGAACAGTGCCCCACCGCTCGCCCTCGACCATGTGTCCATCTTCATCCCGATACGTTATACGATGACCGATAACAAGCAAGGGCGTTGCTAGCACGACAGGCGCAAAGGTAATAGCCAAGACAAGAAATCGTTTCAGTACAAGAACTGGCTCGACCACATAGAGCGATATGGCCCCCCATACCCGGCTCACAACCGACTTTGGCGGTGGTGGCGGTGATGATGATGACGATGTCTCATCGAATGCAGACGCAGACGTGGATATGGACGCGGTCGGACCAACATCGTGGCCCTTCGACTCGCCTATATCGGCTGCGTCCTTCGACGAACGGAGAAAGCGCCATTGCAGCATCGAGTAAGCAAGGATTCCGACACCACCAGCCAGACCGAGAGCCCCGATCCGAAGCGCTCGCGCCGAGCTGCCTCGAATCATCGTGCGCGCACCTACATGTGCGGCGCACACACGCATGGGAGAGATATGAGCAGATGCATGGCGCCAACCGCCCAATGTAACTGTCGGTCGCCGCGCTAGAGCTAATACCGATGGCGGTCGCATGTTACGGCACATACGCTGGTTGAAGGTTCGCCTGAACGTTCCACCCTCTCGCCGGCACACCACACAGACGTGTTGGATTGTGGCGCCGTGGCCCTCGCTCGGACTGCGTGACCCACACACGGGCACGGATGTATCACGTGCACGAGCCCTACGTCGCGCTGGTGGACAAGCCGAGCCAGCCGAGGGTCAATCGATGGATGGGCCTGGGAAGGTCGCGGAAATTCCTTTCTTTCTACACCTACCACTACACCCCAACATGTCGAGTGAGCAGAGTAAGTACTAATGACGCCTGTCAAACAAAGCCAAAAGAAAAGGATGGCTACTTACATGTGCTAGCCTACATTATGATCAAGCCAGACGGTGTCCAACGCGGTCTCGTTGGCAAGATCATCCAGCGCTTCGAGGACCGTGGCTACCAGCTTGTGGCCATGAAGCTGGTGCACGCTGGTGAAGACCACCTTGAGAAGCATTACAAGGACCTTAAGGGCAAGCCATTTTTCCCAGGTCTGATCAAGTACATGTCGTCGGGTCCTGTCGTGGCTATGGTCTGGCAGGGCAAGGATGTCGTGAAGCAGGGCCGTGCGCTCCTTGGTGCCACGAACCCTCTTGCTTCCGCTCCCGGCACGATCCGTGGCGACTACTGCATTGATGTGGGCCGCAACATCTGCCACGGCTCAGACTCGCCTGAGTCGGCTAAGGCTGAGATTGCCCTCTGGTTCGGCGAGCAGGACGCCACGATCCCTTACACGCGCGCCGTCGACCAGTGGATCTACGAGTAAATGGGATTGCCAGCAATTGGTCATTCCTTTTTTTTTGCTCGCATTAAATAAACCTGTGTAGCTTGCACTCTAAGCTTGCAATTCATGAGGCGCCTCATTTGCTTTCTCTTTCTTTGCTATGGCGAGAATGGTCTTGTTATCGACCATTGGACCTTCGCGTCGCGCACTCGCTGAGACTTGGCCATGGGGAGGGTGTAGAGGAGAGGATCGACGCGGTATCGTCACGTGCAAGGTCTAGCTATGACCATCTCCACCGCCGTATGACGAGCAGATAGGAACAAAGACCCGGACCCTACTCGTCAAAAACACGTATGTAAGCATGAGCGCACGGCTCAGGCAACCATTCATCAAATGCTTCCACGTGTAGATTAAGTAAGATTTCCTAGGCCCCTTGTGCCCTTTGCCCTTCCCCAGGCCACGCCTGTCCCTACATCCAGTCAGAATCATCTGCGACATGCGTTGTACTTCTTCATTTGTGTTTTGCTTCCATTCCACGAGGCATAGGCCAGCCTGCGGACGAGAAACACGCCATGATCCTAGAGCCGATGCTGCACAGATCCTAAAAGCTCAGCTGGTATTCCATTAGCTTAGAGCTCTAGGGTCTGGTCCGAATGGATGCGCTGTCGCTGCGCTGGGCTCGGACTGGCTGTGTGTCAACATCTAACACTAACACAAACGCTGGCACACTACGCGATTTCCAGACAAGCATGGCTTGTACACGGAATCACTGGAATGATGGATCTAGAAATCCATTTGATGCCATGCGGGTGAGGCACAGCTTCTTGAGCTACGCCCAAGACCCCGCTTTTCCCTTCCCAAATGACTTGGGCACTACACCCAAGTCATGCGCAGATGATGCGACCTCTTTCCTGAACTCTTTCTTTCTCGATCATCATCTGGCGTGTCTTCTTTGTTCCTGTTGGCGAGGAAAGCAAAGAGTGAGGGCTGGTCCATGTCTCGTGCATCTTGACATTGACGTAGGCGTTGGAGCCGTACATTCAGTGAGAGCCTGTCTCGACGATGTACGAGGGCTTCGGCCCGTCCTCATTCGCCACTCGATGAATTTTTTCCTCCTTGTGCCATGCGCAAATGACACGCATCACTGATTTCCTCTTCACTCAGCGGTAGGGACCGTAGACTTCGTGTCAGTAGTGCATATCTTTCAAGGTGGGAATATGACGTACCATGCAACAAATTCGCTCATGCTCTCGATTTCTTTTGCGCCAGTGCGCACTTTTTCATACAGTGGATGCGCCTTTGCCAGAGGACAATGCCGGATCGCCGCCTCCAGTGTTGTTCCCAGCATGTCATCAGTGCGTATAAATGTCCACGCTACTTCGGTACGCATCGATATGGCCGCCCATTGCATGCCTTTTACGCGGCGAACCATATCGTCGACATCGTCACAAGCACCTTCAAAGCACAAGAATCCTGGGTATCCCAGCTTGAACAAGCCCCACACACCTAACTCTGGACACCATGCTGCAAATTGGCGCCGCTTCGATGGTGCTACAAGGTGATGAGACCAAAAGATCACGCGCTTCATCGCAAGACTCTGTGCATTCGCTTGACGAGCGACTGCATGTTGGAAACGTTCTTGGTCGACACTTATACATTCATTCACTTCTTCGATCTCCGATGTAATTTCATGCAGTAAGTTCAACACGTCAAATGTCCGATGTGAAATGTCTTGCAATGCGCACTCATCGAGACGCTGTTGAACCATGTCAGTCAGTTGGGCTTGTGAGATAAGATCCGTTCTCTGAACAAAGACTGAGATTCCAGGACGAGCATTTGATTCGTTGAGTTTAACATTCATTGAAACGCCTAACTGCTTATTCACACACAATGACAGATGCACTTGCTGTGGTGGTACAGGCATCGGTAAAGGTTGGCCATCCTGACAAGCCTCATACACACGCTCCCATACCTCTGTCTCGTCGGGTGTCCCGCGCCAGCTGAACTCGTCAGGTAGCAACGTCGAGCGGAGTAGGACAATCTCGTCCCAGACACGGCTGATGTCCATACGTCCCTAGTGTAGCCACAGCAGCACAATCAATTTCTGCATCCAAATCCCGTAGTGATGAATCTAAAATTCATTTCCTCGCTCCCCTTCTCTCCACATAGCCATAACCATGGGGCAAAAAGGCCTGCTTCGAGGCTCTCCCAAGAGGATGGCCGCGACGTACGTGACCGTCGCATAGCTAATGAAAACCTAGCTGGGGCATTATGCTCGCTGCAGCTTTCACGGGATTCTTCTATGTAAAGTCCGCGAATCGTTTGCGGAAAAGGGAGTATGTGGCGGCTCAAGCACAGTCGGAGGGGCCAAGTACGTCGGAAATGACCCTTCGGTGCATTTTCACTAACCTGAAACAGACCAAAAGTACTTGCCCAAGGAGTTTATGGGATCACTTGACCAGACGGGACTTGACAAGACTCCATTCTCCATGTTGATGGAGAGCCTAGAGAGACAATGGAAAAAACGAGTCGCCCAGACATAGGAACGGGCAGAAACCCTCACGCGTGTGTGTGTGTGTGTGTGTGTGTGTGTGTGTACAAGCACAGGACGAAACGTATTAAACGTATGAGAAGACTATAGAATCTAAAGCAGTTTCTCGATATCTTTCGCAATATCGGCAGGGGAAGTCTGGGGCGCATATCGATGCACCACTTTGCCCTGCCTATCAACCAAAAACTGATGTGGTTAGTAATGGCAAGCGTGTATATTTGTCGGTAACCTACTTTGGTGAAGTTCCATTCTGTACCGTGTTAGACAATCCAATGACGTGAGTACGTACTGATCATTTCAGAGCCAAACAATCCTGGTTGCTCATGCTTCAGGAACTTGAACGTTTCGTTCGCATGCTCGCCGTTGACGTCCGACTTGGCCATGATGGGGAATGAGACGCCATAGTTCTGGAAAACAACCGTGTCAGTCATGAAAGTTCTAATGAAGTACTGCCCTTTCCCAGCTCCCACCGCCTCTGATCGTGGGTTTCCTACCAGCAAACGTACCTTCATGCAAAATCCACCAATGCTCTCATCATCGCCAGGATCCTGAGACAGGAACTGATTACATGGGAATCCCAGTACCATCAATCCACGCGGCGAATAGTCCTTGTACAGTTTCTCCAAGCCCTCGAATTGCGGAGTAAAGCCACACTTGCTTGCCGTATTCACGATCAAGACAACCTTGCCTTTCAACTGGGCAAAGTCGAACGACTTGCCCTGCGGCATCGCTGCTTTCAATTCATAGAATGTTACCATGATTTGCAAATAGAGGAATAGATTTAGCTTTCTGGCACTACAGTTTCCTCTAATATACCCTCTGTTCCGACTAGGTGGCGTTACCCCATCGCTCATCAACATCTCCGTGGAGCTTGATAATGATCAGTCAATCACGTGCTGCGATGAACTCGCAATATGGTGCATATACCTTGACCCTACAATTCTCGGCGGCCGAAGAGCCAGCTTGGATGTGAGCGCACTTGTAAGGTTCAACGTACTCGAAACATGCCATGATGGTCCACTTGCGGTTCTCCGCCTCAGGGAACACGAGTGAGCGAGAACCATAGAATACCTGCGTAACGTGTCAGAGCCAACAAAAAAACGACCTTAGCTTACCTCGTCGGAGACTTCCTCGGCCTTGCGCGGCAAACAATGCAAGAACTTCCAGTCAGACTTGGCACCGCCTTGGCGAGCTAGCTCTTCTGTCACCTGGAATCCGGCAAAGTCACGTAGGCGTTGGTCTTTCTGCGCTTCATCACCCATTGAAATCCTGTGGACGTCAGCGGCCCGAGCTCCAAGCTTGCGCACGTACCAAGTATCAGTCACAATGTAGTCGGCATCCTTGACAGCATGGACTGGATCATGACACCATTCGACTTCTCCGCGAGGCATGTGTTGCGGAAGTGCTGTAAGGCCACGGGTCATGAGATCCCAAACGACAGGATTGCGTTCGTACGCAGCACCTTGAGGAGCAGCGACACTCACGTGCACTCCCAGTCGAGGGTATGTCACGAGCATTTCGTTCAGTATGTTGTTCGAGTCGCCAACCCACGCAATTTTTTTTCCAGCCAGCGTCTGAAGAAGCGACAATGGCCCTTGCACGCCGCCGACTTCGAGGATCGTGAGCAAGTCTGCTAAGATCTGCGTGGGATGGAATAGACTCGAGAGTGCATTGATCACTGGTACTGTTGAATTGCGCGCGAGCATCTTTCAAGTTAGTGTCACACCGAACAAGAGCTTCGTTTCCTTACCTCAATTTCGTCATGTCCCCCGACACGTGCCATGATGCCGTCGACCATGGAACTCACGACGAAAGCGGTGTCATACAAGCTTTCATTCACACCCAGCTGGATATCAGAAGGCGACAAAAACATAGCATGTCCACCCAAAGCTGCAATACTTGACTCGCTTGCCACACGTGTTCGTGTGCTGCGTTTGCTGAAGATTAATGCAATAGTTTTCTTGTCGAGGGACGATTCGATGTCAGACAAGCCCATGGCCGTAAACTTGGCTTTGTGCTTCAAGGTGGCCGAGTGCTGCAGAATGGCATCTAATTGCTCAGGTCGTACAGTAGCGAGGGTCAATAGACTAGGTACATTGTGTTGGTTCGTTGAGATGAATGCTTTGCTCATGGGGCAAGGACTTGCCTTGGCCGCATGCCGCAGGGCAAATCGAGCAGATGATGAGAAAATTGTGCTCACACCCATCGTCGCTCTAATAACGTGACTATAACCTTTCAGGTCCTGGTCAAGTTTCTTCTCGCGCGCGCGCGATGAAATGCGAAGATAACCGACGGCACTTTCTATGCCGAGTCGAGGGTCAACGAATGCGTGGAGATCGGCGCTGCCAAGAAATGGGTGACTCGAGAGCACATGGCCTAAGATTACAGATGAATCGTGGAAGTGTGTATCGAGCATGCTGAGATGGACTCTTTCCTCCACGTTGCCCGATATCGCCGTGACGCGTCCAGCCTGCGCCAGATAGGCGACAATTCATGCACGCGGCCCTAACCAGATAGGACTGCGTGTACACTTCGCTGGGCTCCACATCTCTTGCTATTGAACCACACAAACATATATATATATACATTCCCCGCCCCCATATTCTCGCTGTGGAACAAGAAAAACACATACACACACTGGCAACCACTTCATCATGGCACGTAAGTACAAGCATCTTTGTTCAGATCGGTGTAGCTCACCTCATGCGTAGGCGGCAATGCTCGTGAGATAGCACGTGCAAAGAACCAAAAGAAGCAAGCAGAAATGAACAAGGGCAAGAACAACGAGAGTGGACTCACGCTTGCACAGCGCCGTGAACGAGATGCTGCAGCATTGCGTGCGAAGCAGGATGCTGCAGCAGCAAAGAAAGGTACCCAGAATGGCTAGTTTCCTCTTATAATGCGATTCGGTCCATGTATATTTGTACAGATTGAACGTGAAATGTAACATGGCGTAGGAACTCAGGGAGATGAACTCGCCGCGCTTGCCAATGAGAGAGAATTTGGTGCTTCCATGCGTCCACTAATTCCTGTGCGTGTGGCATGTTTACCGGTAGTGTGTAAGCCATCACTGGATGATATTCGTGAGCAGACATCTGTGGGACAGGTGCGTATTGCATCGTCGCCTCAACAAGAAGAAGCGACAGGTCCGTGAACTTGGCAGCGCTTGTATCCCATTCATTCATAGACCATTGTGCTTCTGCTTCTTCGTGTGCGACAGGCAGGCACTTAATACTGGCGTCCATATGGGAGATGTCCAATGCATCGCCTACTGTCGAGCATAGGTACACGACCGGATACCCAAGAAGCCATCCACATGCAGAGATGCCGAGGTATCGTGCATCTGCCATGGAGTTGCGTGACACAATTATACTCGCATGCTCGTTTGCCACACATGCTTCCTGAATGCGCGATAGGATCGTTTGTACACCAGCCGGGGTATCATAGACTGGTTGGTGCGCGTAGCGCGGATCGACAAACACACGTCGATTTTGATCTTTTTCGATGCTTTCTATGACGCTTTGCCTGTTTACGACAAATACTTGATGAGCTGGTGCGTATAGAATGAGTGATAGGTTGTCGAGATCATGCTGCTCGAACAGTGCAGCCAGAGCTTGAATCTGACGTAGAGAAAGTGTGCATGTATCAATCAGCATAGCAGAGCGACATTTTGTCGTCACAAGGATCAGATCGATTGCCAACCGTTTGTACACATAGTGAGGGACTGGTTGTCGCTCGCACGCAAGAGCCGCCCGCACATCCTTGACCCACGTTGGCCAAGATGATGGAATCGGCATAATTTAGGCCCCATTTCGCACATTGAGGGGCGCAGTAAAAACGCGTGGGCGCCAAAAGCCTCACGACCTTCTCCACCTTCTCGGTGTCCTATCCTCGATTCATCGATCCATGTCAGGAAGTGGCAGGTCACTCCGACTTACATTCAAAGGAGACAAGGTATGTTACCCTTGCGCTCACGCCGAAGCCGAAGCGCAAGCGAAGCAAGATCCAAAGCAGTACATCTGCGCGCAAGCGTGCGTCTACAAGTGTGGACGATGATGAGTCTGATGCGGACATGTATGGTGGAGATGATCAAGGTGAGTGAATGAGACAAAAAGAGATAGAAAGAGTGAGAGGGATGATGCGTGAGGGTGGAAGAAGAAAAGAGACTCACACAAGTTTAGCATGGGTTAGTCCAGGTGTATGCGGCGAAGTAACTGGTCCATGCTTCGTGCACCAGCGACAAGAAAATGGGTCTGCTATTGTGCTGAGCTTTAATGCACCACTCACTCAAGTTGAGACATCGACCGTTGAGCCACCTGCATTGCCAGCAATCAGTGGAAATGATGAAGAAGACAATGCCTTTGCTGATGGCGCGACAATCGTTGCCTCAGAAGTAACACCGCTGACTGTCCACCAGGTCTGGGTTGCGACCAACTTGCCTGAGTCACAGACGTGGACCTTCAAGAGCGCCCAGGGCACATTTCTGGGCTCTTCTTCTTACGGTGCTGTGATTGCGTCTAACGAGGCTCGTGGGCCCCAAGAGGAATGGGTTCTTCGGCGCGTGGATCCAATGGCATCCTCATCCACAGCCTCACCCGGCGATGGTAACGACACTGTGATTCCAGGTCCTCGGGCTGGATTTGCAATCCAATCCAAATACGGTGGCTGGCTTGCTACGGAGGATGCTAGTTCATCTGCAGATTCACGGCAACGGCGCCGCCTGGTGCGAGCAGATGCCAAAGAACTCACGCCCGCTTGTATTTGGGACGTAAGTGTGCAGTGGCGCTTCCGGCATGCTTATCGAAAAACGCAACGAGCCACGAAAGTGGGCACATCTAGTGCAGCGAGTTTGGTGGATGAAGTGCAACTCGCACGCTCACGACAAGGATGGAATGCCGGCTCCTGGCATCAATATGCCCCTGAGTCGCGGCGTGAATTGTTACGGGCACAAAGGGAAGGACGTCTGGCCGAGGCCATGCTCGATCGGCGCTCCAAGCTCAAGAGCGACAAGTACACGAAAGTATGTCCCCCCCATTATACTTTTTGAAGTATCGCTTACCGTTATGCAGTAAAGAAAGGCCAACAAAATTACAGGGTCAAAACGTTGCTCTTGGTATGCAACCGTGGCATCTATGTACGACGGTCAGGGTGAAAGAGAGTTTCCATGAGGGTCCGTATGCTGAGACAGGCGACTCTCAGAGTCTTGTAATACGGCCATCGCAGCGCGCATAGCGAAGTCAATATCGCGCTGCTCACGCTCCTTTTCAGGGTCCCAGAAGGAGAACAGTCGTGTCGCTAGACCAAATGCCTGCGGCCGGATTTCGACCAAGTCGCCTTCGCGCACTTGGATAAAGGGGATCTCCTGCGGTTTGTTGCCCTGCAGATATGCAATCAGGCAACGGAGCACCGACGGCTGTGCAATAATAAGCACATCCTCACGAGCCCTTTCCAGCTCGAGGATCACAGATTCGAGACGAATCGCCAGGTCATGATAGCTCTCGGCACGTGGGAATCGGAAACTGTATGGGTCTTTGGCCTGTTCTTCCTGGTAGCGTGGGAACCGTGTGTGAAGGTCTTCTTCGGTCATGCCATCGACGACCCCGGGTTTGAGTTCGCCAAGCTGCGTCATTTCCATCACTCGTGTGCCCTGCAGACGAAAAGGTGTCGCTGTGTTGAGTGAACTCTTGCGTGTTGAGCACCATACTTGCAACTCTCTGCACTCATCGTCCCATCCTTCAACATCATCACTCAACACACTTTTGCCGGACGAGGTGATGAACGACAACGCGTGTTGTTGTGAGAGCGTCGCACACGACTCGTCTGATGCGAATGTTTTTTTCGCACGCAAAGCCATGACAAAGTCGTGCAAGCGCTGTGCATACTGCGAACCTAGGGATGAGAGGTCCGCATCTGCCTTGTACAGATGCTCGATCAGTGCTTCACCCGTGCGGGCAAAGTAGATCGTACGTTGTTGATTGTGCATGTTCATGAGGAAGAACACAATCCGGTTCTGAAGATACCCATGCACGTTGTTGACGACAATGCGTTGCCCGAGATTCAGTAGTTGAACATGTGGTGCGGTTGGCTCGGTAATTGGCTCGTAATCTAATTCATGCATAGCAATCCTCCGGCGGAAATTGGCAAATATATCTTCGGGAGACCAGCCCTGGTAGTCTGGATTGAAATGATGCATAGACCGAATATTCCGCTCGATGAGCATCTCATCATCACACACACATTCTAGTTTCGGTTAGTACGAGCAGAAAGAAAGGCAACGAGTGTGATCCGGATGCGGTGAGAGTTGGTGGTGGCAGTGCCAAGAGACACGACAGGACGTCCTGGCACAGGCACATGAGATGTATGTCTTTTTTTTTCTTCTTTTGCCGCAACGTGTGATGCGAATCTACACAAGGCCAAGCAAAATCGCACGATACGTACCGATAAACAAAACTTGCACACCCATTTTCCCAAACTCTTCCTGGATCAAACACCGCCGCTCGTGGTTGCTGTTGTTTGCATCGTATACAGCGACTTGGCCACCTTGCTCGAAAAACTGTCGGATCGTACTCTCGAGCCGCTCCATTACATTCAGACGCATCATCCTTGTCTCGGTATCATGTTGTACATTTCCAAAGTAATCCCCAGGCAGCTGGTTCAATGGGCCCAACATACTACGCCGCATGTTTGCTAGGTTGTATACGCGGCATTGCACGCCCATCCAGCGCAGGTAACGCTGGATCGAATGTGCGAGGTGCGTTTTTCCACGCCCAGGCAATCCTACCGTCACCACGAGGATTTGGCCCCTATTGATGGTGTTAGTTGTTCGTCGTCCCTGCTTTTCCGGCATTTGTCCCTCGCGGTATAACGTACGCATGCCACAAACGTCCAGATTGTGTTGCTGCTCAGTTAGATAAGGTGCTCAGTACTCATATGGGAAAAAGAAGCATGTATCTCATGTCGTCCTTGCTTCTGCATACGTACTATATAGCGGCGGCGCCATCGCTGATGAGACCCAGTGATGTTTGGGCCAGCAACCCCAGAGAGAGGCGTGCTGGAAAGAATGTGGATCTTCGGCCGATCACTTCTCAGCTAGGCGTCTGTCTATCTTCAGCCACACTCCTCCCCTCTCCCCTGAGGCACTCCACATACGTTTGTGTTGTTGGGTTCCGTTCATTGGGTTTGTTCGGCGCACGCTCGGCTCGCCCATCTTAGGATCCATTGTCGTCAAAGTACGCACGGTCCAACCATCACGCCCGTGCGTTTCTCATCCCCTCAAGAACTGACTCGTTTGTCTGCTGGATTGTTCGCGTGCTATGTCCGTATCGACCGTAGCACGTGTCCTTGCAGGTGCCGCGGGTGTTACGATAGCGACACTCGCTGGGCTTCTATATGTGTATCAGACCGCGTTAATCTACCCAGCATCATTCCCTGAAGGCTCAAGGACGATTGTCGACTCACCTGCTCAGTATGGCATGCCATATACTGAGCATCGTCTTGTGACGCCAGATCAGATCAAGCTGCATGTGTATGTGATTCCGCACGAGGATGAACAACCACGTCCCACTGTGCTGATGCTGCATGCGAATGCAGGCAACATGGGCCACCGTTTGCCAATTGCTCAGGACTTTTTCCATCGTCTTGGCTGTCACGTGGTGATGTTATCGTACCGTGGCTATGGCCTGTCGACCGGCGAGCCCACCGAACCTGGGCTCCGTATCGATGCACAGACGACGTTAGACTGGATTCGAAAGCATGCGAAACTCTCTCACACCCCCGTCATCGCATATGGGCAGAGCATTGGTGGGGCCGTGGCCATTGACTTGGCTGCTCGTAACCCCGAAACTGTGCGTGCCCTGATTGTAGAGAACACATTTTTGAGCATTCCGAAACTGATCCCTTCTGTGTTGCCGATGCTTCGACGTTTCACATTCTTGTGTCGTACGTATCGATTTGCTGCTCACTCTCCCCCCTGTTATCTGATACTCACACGCTACACACACCTTGTTTCACAGGCGAAATTTGGCCCTCGTATCGCTCGATTACCAAGATCCCATCTCACATGGCCGTTCTTTTTCTCAGTGCACGAGACGATGAGATCGTGCCTTCTGAGCATATGGCCGAGCTGCACCGCTTGTGCAAGAGTTCCAGGAAAGAGATTCACACATTCGATCATGCCACGCATAGTACGTCTCCCCGCCTGCCAAACAGCCGTGCTAACCATCCAGATGATACATGGCTCAATGTACGTCACCTTTCCATGATGTCATACTATAACTGTATTTCACATGCTGACACATCCAGGCCAAGTACTTTGACACCATTGCCCTCTTTCTTAACAAGCACAATATGGTGTCGAATGACGTTCCTGCAAGTCGCGGTACTTCACCTGATCCACGGTCGCAATCGGATGAACGGAAATCATTTTTGTAGCTCGTATAACTCTACTTTCGTATTCTCTGCATGCATTCACACACACACACACACAAATACACCCTCTAGTCTCATTTGCTGGTTCTGTTCATGTGTGCAAGGGCGCGAATGCATTTGCACCATTCATGTGCCTTACTTGAGGCGAAAGATGTTGCTCACATAGTGCAAGAGATAAGGTGCTGATGGCGTCAATTAGTACTGGAGCATACAATCACCACGCTGGACGTACCAAAGTGCAGCACACCCACGATCAGGGCGAACGAGCGCACAGTCTGGCGCGCCTGTGTCCGTGCAATAGCGAGCTCAAGCGGCGAGGGAGTCGGTGCACCTGGCGCATGTCAGCCACGCTGCCGTATCACGTACCAGCGAACATATTATGAAAACACTATGTCTAACCCAAGAGCGAAAGAGTGCGATGAGAGAAGACGGTGCTTGTCGGCGGCCCTCCGCTTTTTCGAGCCGACAAGCGCAATTGGCCTTTTAGGCTCTTGTTACACGCACCTCAGGACGCACGCACGTTGATTTCGCACGGCGGGCTAGGGCGCGTATGGGATTTATGCACAGCGGTCCTCTAATCCAGGTGATACCAGTCTTCTCGCTGCCGCGCCGTCAGCCAAACTCATTATTCCCCCTCCTTGGGCGTGTGTCTTGCAGGGCGCCGTGCCTCAATAGCCTCCACACACCCCGCACCACCGACGCGTGTACGTACGTGTGACATCAGGTTTCTTGGGGTTGTGGGTGTGAGGCAATGCGACGACGCGCGCGAGGCGTGAGTGAGGACGATGATGATCATGTTGCGCGTGATTTAGAACTATTTGTACGTATGGCATACTCTCTGACTCTAGGCGAAACGCGCCCGAATTGATACCCCTTTGTCGTCAGACGACGATGAGTCCACGGCCGAGGCAACCGAAGAGCCGCTAGGGTTTAGGGTGCTCAGTGACGCCTCTGAATCGGAGGAGCCATCAGTTCCATCAAACGCTATACATCAACAAACTGACTCCGAGTCCACCTTGATGCGCAGTGAGCAGTCAGATTCACAAAGGCTTGCACATGTCGCGCCAACGCCGGCGCAGGCCGAAGCATCTGCTGCTACTATGGGCGTGATTGAACGCGTGGATATGATCAACTTTATGTGTCATCGAAATCTAAGCATTGGTCTAGGTCCGCGCATCAACTTCATCATTGGACATAATGGGAGTGGCAAGAGCGCCATCCTGACGGCTATTACGATCGCGCTGGGCGGCAAGGCAACCACAACGAGTCGGGGCAGCAGCCTTAAAGACTTTATCCGCGAAGGATCTAGCGCTGCTGAGGTGCGAGTCCGAATGCGGAACCAAGGGTCTGATGCGTACCGCCCTGATGTGTACGGCCACGCGATCACGATCGAGCGCCGAATTCACACGGACGGGGCTGGCACTTGGAAGATCAAGAACGCCGATGGAAAGATTGTCTCGACAAAGCGCGAGGAACTCGATGCTATATGTGACTATGCGAACATTCAGGTTGATAATCCAATGAACATTCTCAGTCAAGACGCTGCGCGCCAGTTCCTTGGCAGCTCACAAGCAGAGGACAAATACAGTTTTTTCCTGCGGGGTACTCAGCTCACGCAACTTGCCCAGGAGTATGAGCTCATTCAGACAAATGTACAGCGCATGAAACGAGCCATTCGAATGACGGAGGACGTCCTACCTGATCTAGAGCGAGAGGCTCGCGAAGCCAATGATAAATGGCATCAAATTGAGCAGGCGCGAGTTGAGCAGGAGAAACTCGATGCTCTGAAAGAAGAACTTGTATGGAGCCAGGTGATTGCCAAGGAGAAAGAGCGTGCGGCGCTAGAGTCCAAGCTGGACCATGCACACCGCAAGCACGCGGCATTGGAGAAGAGGCGTGAAGATGATAGTTTGCGCGCGAAAGAACTAAACGATGTCGTCGCTGAGCTCGAGACGCGAAGTCGCGAGAGTCAGGAAAAAGAAGTTCAGCTGAAGGAGCAGCGTGCACAGGTTCTGCAAGTCGTCAAGGAGCATCGCGCCTCTCTTGCGCGTCTCAAGGAGCAGGAGCGTGAGCTAAGTCACCAGGCCGATCGTGTTGAGCAGACGATCCGGCAGATGCAAGCTCAGATCGATGCAGAAGCACGGCGCCAAGCGCAAGATCGCCGCGCTATACGAGAAGCACAGGAGGCTGAGCGGGACGAGCTTGTGCGAGAGCGACTCAATGTCGAGCGGCGCCAAGTAAGTCTTGGGCAGGCAGGTGATGAAGTGAACGTTCGCCGCTCGGAGTGCCGTGCTGAACGAGCACGCCTTACATCGGACACACATGTATTGGAGGAGAAGATCTCGCATCTGCAGAGCTTTCTCGAACGGTGCACAGAGGCAGCATCAAACCGAATCACTGCTTTTGGAGGGCACGACATGCCGCGGATCATGGCGGCAATTCGCCGTGAGACTCGATGGCATGAGCGTCCGATAGGGCCGCTCGGCATGCACATCCGACTTCGTGAGCGGCGCTGGGCCCCAGTCATCGAGAGCGTGCTTTCCGATCCGCTCAATGCCTTTGTTGTGACGAATCACGATGATCGAGTGCGACTCGCACGCATCCTTAAAGAGTTCCGTGCCTCGAATCAAATCATTACAGCAGCCCGCGACTTGTACGACTATTCTGCTGGAGAGCCAGACGCGTCCGTCGTGACAATGCTGCGTGTCCTCGACACAGACGAGTACATCGTGCGGGTACTGATCGACGGCCACCGCATCGAAAAGAGCGCACTTGTTTCGGAGCGTGTGCAGGGCGATGAGCTCATGCGACGGCATCTTCCCAACGTACTCCAATGCTACTCCGCAGACCTCTTCAAAATCACCGGTGGTGCTAAGAGCAGTGTAACGCAAACAGTTACGCGGTACACGGGCGTGCCGCGTTTCGCTGCGGACCATGCCGTTGAGATGGACGATGCACGCCGCTCCATCGCATCATATGAGGAGAAACTTGGCCATGTCAAAACAGCACTCGAGGCCGTCGCGGCCCGTGAGGCTGCATACGACCAAGAGCAGCAAAGGAATCAACAAGCTGTTGAAGCCGCTCGGCACGAGATGCGCGCTTTGCGGCAACGGATCGCGCATGTGGAAGAGCTCATGCGAGAAGAGGAGCCGGCGAATGTGGCTGCTCTCGAAGAGGCGCGTGTCGAAGCGGACGAGGAAATGGCTCGGATCGTCGACAGGTTCAAACAAACTGAGAGCGAGAAAGAAGAGGCCGAGGAAAGCCTCGCACCGCACCTGGCCAAATGTGAGCAGCTGCTCGACCAAATTGAGCTTGTCGAGGCACACAGAAGGGACGCTGAATTGCAGCTCCAGCAATCGTATACGGAGCGCGTGCGCCTGCAAAAGACACAAGAGCATTGGACTCGACAAATGGACACTCAGAACACTCTGGTACAAGAAACCAGTCGCGAGCATGCCTCGCTTTGTGAGCTCATTGCCTCGTGGACACAAATGGCCACCGACTATTGTGCGCGTGTCGAGACACAGCGGACGCCAGCATCGCTGGAGGAACAAATCAATGCGATCGAGACTCACTTGCAACAAGACGAGGCCCGCACTGGTCTCTCTGTCGATGCAGTAGTCAGGGAGCTACGCACGAAGAATAAGGCGTACCAGGAAGCGAAACTGCAACTCGAGCAGACACACGCAACGATCCAATTGCTGGAGGAGTCGGTCCAGTTGCGGCTTGAGAAGTGGCACTATTTTCGCCGGTTCGTCGCGATCCGTGCGCGAGCCAACTTTTCCCTGCACCTGCAGAACCGCGGGTTCTCTGGATCACTGCATTTCGATCATAATGCACAGACACTCAGGCTTCGGGTACGTACAGTGCCATGAAATGAGGCAATAGCTGACGCATGCAACTGCACTTACATGCATTCCCCTCTACCAGGTCCAAACAGGTGATGGAACACGCGCACACGACAAAGACCCCAAGGCACTGTCTGGCGGGGAAAAGTCCTTTGCGACAATTTGCCTTCTACTCTCGCTATGGGAGGCGATAGGCTGCCCGATCCGGTGCCTGGATGAGTTCGATGTTTTTATGGATGCGGTCAATCGACAAGTCTCGATGCGAATGATGGTATGTGATGGCTACAACGGGATGCTGACGATAACCCGCTTGGTTCCTCTTTCTTTTACAGATTGACGCTGCACGTGCTTCTTTGGGTGTACAATATGTGCTGATTACACCGCAAAACATGTCACAGATTACTCTCGGCCCGTACGTAGCCAATATTGGCTCTGGCTGTGTCACATCCACTAACTAGACAGCGACGTTCAAATCCACCGGATGCAGGATCCCGAGCGACGCGCATAGACACAACGCAACACACACAAGTTACACACATTCATAGACTCCTTTGTATTTTCTTACATGGCGCGCGAATTCCAGGAACCGGTTACGCGCTGTGATTTAAGCTTGACAAGGTTGATCAGCATGTCATTCGCCGGCGTTGGGATCCCATATGCCCGACCCAGTTCAGCAAGGTACCCGTTGATATATTTAATCTCCGTCTTACCACGGCGCGTGCGTATATCTTGATGCATGCTGCTCCAATTCGTCGCTGTCGCCCGAACAACATTTTCAACTTCATGCAGTAGCGATGCCGGCTTCAGTGACGCATCTAAAAGCGGTATACCGTCTCCATCAGTCTGTGTGAGCAAGTCGGCCAAAGGCAAGCTGCTGAGATGCACCGCCTCTGTTTCGCTGGTTGTAGCCGCTGCCTTCGCATCACGCGCATGCGCCTCTAGCACCTGGCTTGCCTCTGTGCATAGGGCGCGGAACAAGTCCAGGGCTGCAGGGACGCCAAACAAGTCGCCATTCTTGCAGTCGACAAGCGCCGTTGTCGGATTGATGCATGCATTGATGGCAAGCTTGCGTAGCGCGCGCATTTGGAATGCGCGAATCGGCTCCCAATGCACGTCCAACGGCAACGACAGCAATAGAGCGAGTGTCGAACGGAGTGAGCCTTCCGGCAGACCAGCGAGATCCATCTTAGATGCACATGGCTCGACACCCTGCGGCTTTGCCGGTGTTGTCGCTCTAGCTGTTGCAAGCTGAGCACTCGGCACCAGTCCTAAATACACGCTGCCAAAGCCTGCGTGAATCGTATGTAGTGGCTTGCGCAAGTAGCATCCATGTGTGGCACTTCCCAGCACAAAGTGCGGTCGCATATCTGGGCGAGGCCAGAAGCGTTCAATCAGTTGATCAAGCACACCCATGCCATTCTGGAGCAAGACGACCGTCGTCGATGGGGTAATGCGCGGCACAAGGGAGCGCACAGCGGCGAACGTAGCATCTGCTTTCGCCGTCACAATCAAACTGTCTAGCGGCCGAGGTGGTCGCCCAGGTCTCTCTCGGGGTATCCCATTAGCATCTGGAAGAAAGACGCGTGTCTGAACTGGATCGACCGGCGACGCCAGTTCAACTTCAAATCCCTTTTCCGTCATGCGCGCACCTTCGCGATCTACAGTCAGCTCCGTAAAGCCTGGTGTGTCGTCATCCTGTTTTCGGGCACCTGCCTTCTCTCGCATATGCAATGTTAATGTCAGTGACTCTGCATCAGGTAAGTATGCTGCCACAGAGGCTGGTACGTGCCAACGCGGCGTTCGTGTGCGCATAAGTGGCATGAGACGCTGCCGCATAGCTGTGCGAAGATGCGACGCTATGAGTGTGCCCATCGCACCAATACCCAGGACGTGAACATGCATGTCCAAACGTCTTTTGTATGTGTGCGCGCCTCTCTTACAGACACTCGATCAAAATTCTATTGAAGAAAGAAAAATAGTCGCGGTTTTCTTCGATGGCGGAATTGAGCCCAAGGTTGAGCGGGGAAAGAAGAATGAAGTCAGATTGGTACCGCGCCGCTTGTGAGGATCAAATTTCTAAAATATCGTACTCGATGTACGTCAAGAACGGCCGGCGAGGGGGACTAGAATCTTTCCTGGGACCAACTTTGCTAAATGTCGTTATCGTCTTACAGCCTTTTGACGCGCGTCTCCATTCTCACCACACAAGAATGTCAGACATTCAGTCTATCGGACTGTCATCATGAGTGGCGGCTGACTAAGCAGCACGTTTTTCGCCCCATATCCTTGGGTGATGTTAGATTGTGACCATGGCAAGGTCCGTGCGGTTGTGTTGGTCGAGGACTTGGTCATGCTTCTTGCCTTCCATGAGCTGGAAAGCGATCTTGTTGGTACTCATAGCATTCATAACCCTATCAGATCGCGTATATGCAGCTCGAATACTCGAGCGCAGTGACTTGTTCCATACCCGCACACGTCTCGATCGCGAGCTCAATGAATTGCAGGGGTACCTTCACAACAACAAATCAGAGCAAGGTACCTTCGTTCCTCATAAGGATAGCGATGGAAAACTACAAGACGCCTTGCAGGATTTGTACAGTATTCACCGTGGCCTACCGCAGGCTTTTTTCCCTAATGCGAGTGGGTACTATTTCGGCAAAATGTCGGTGTGGAACCAGTCACACACGTCCGCCCAACAAGTGCGCGAGCGAGGAAAAGCAGTTTGGAATCATACGAATATCTATGCGGGACTTCGCGAGCGTCTAGTACCAGACTCGCACGTTTCGCGTGTGTATGGGGACATGACGCTTCGAGGAATAGCGAGTGATGATAACTCACTGACCACTACGACGCTAGAAGTCGCAGGCGTGCACGTCATGCGCTCCGGTCGCATATTTCTTATTGGAACACCGAGCACATCGCATGACCCTTTGGATATTCGGCACGTTCTTGGCATGATACCTCAAGAGGAAGGCATGTTTCTTCGGAATGCAACAGGGCAAGCATGCTTGGCTGATATTCGTGCTCGAATCGAGCGCTTGGACTACGTGCTGGCCCACTGGGATTCAACGGCGCCCCCTGTTCTTCCAGATCAACGGGATCCGAGCAACTGTACGATCCAGATGTATGCACAAATGATGCCTGCCGGTCCTGAGCATGTCCAAACAGAGCTTGACCTGTCAGAGAGGGAGCTGTCTCACCCAACGGGACTCGCAGTCGTGCACAGAGCTCCCCAATTTCAACTGAACATTATTGGCGTTTCATCACGTTGCGGCATGTTTCTCGAGACAGACACGCTGCTAGGAAAGTCGCGCGCTCAGTTCTGGAGCGATTCCCGCTACTATATCGCTGGGATGATTTGCGTTGTATTTGTACAGCTTCTGCTCATGTCGCGAGAATGTGAGCGCATTCAAACGCACACGGCCATTACTCGTGTGTCTGGTATCTCATTGTTTATCCACGCAAACTTTGATGCGTTCTTGTGCATAACTCATACCATGCTAGCTTTCTCGTCCAACAAGTTCAACACTCCTGGGATGTTGACAATTGGTTTCATGACCGGCATCTTGTTTTTCGCGTTTGAGTGCCGATTGGCCGTCAATGCGTTTCGTCAACACAGCGAGCTTGCTCAGGAAGCAGCCGCTGCCGCGGCAAGAACGACGACTCTAGGACGTGATAATCCAGCGCCGGCATCGCTGCTTGATAGTGAGGAAGACAGCTCGTCCGACTCGCATGTGAACCAGTCTGCATGGCATGAGTATCGTCACTTTTTGCTTCGCCGTATCCGTTACCTGCGCGAGCACACACCCGCCTCTGTTCGTTGGCTTATCGGAGTCATCGCAATTTGGACGCTTGCCCCTTTTTTTCCAGTTCACTTTGTTTTTGCATTCTTACTGATTTCATCCTCGTTCTGGGCGCCTCAGATTTACTGTAATATTCAGCGGCGATCTACGGGTCTTTTGAATAGCACTGTCCTGGGCATGACAGTGACTCGCTGCTATGTGCCAATCTATCTCTTTTGCTTTCGCTTCAATATATTCTTTTTCGATCCATCGCCTTGGGTCTGGCTTCCTATCGGCTGGTGTTGCGCCCAGGCCTTAGTACTTGTTGGTCAGAATGTCGCTGGACCTCTCTTCTTTCTTCCTCGATCATGGCGCCGCTCTGAGCATGACTGGAATTGGCAACCGACGCCAGCTGAGCTTGCGTCTATGCTAAGCCAAGATCGCGACGAAGAAGCATCTCATCAAGCAGATCCAGCGTCTCCCGTTGAGTTGGGTGACTGTCCCATATGCCTCATGCCAAATGAATGGGACTTGGCGACAGCTCCATCGTCCATGTCAGGCCATTCTGCGTATAAGTCTTCCATCGTGGTTGCCCCGTGTCATCATATATTCCATAAGGAATGCCTGATTCCGTGGATGGAAATCAAACAAATATGTCCAAGTTGTAGACTACCACTACCAGTGTACGAATAAACCCGGACATGGATCTCAATGAGTCGGATTAGAAACAGTGAAGACGGAGCAAGTCCTACTTTCATACAGGTGTCAAAATGAGCAACAGGCAGTGAGACTGGAAGAATGAATCGAATGACGAACAGGTTGATTTATCGCTGCATTGGCGGAGGTGGCGATTGCGGGCCCATAGGGTCGTTCATGCCGAACGGTGGGAATGTAGTTGGCATCGCGGTGCCCTGTTGCTGAGTCGATGCACTCGTATAGTAGGTGCTGTTCGGCATGGGCATCACACTGGGCGGACGCACCGCATTAGCACCACTCGAACCTGGGCGTCCACTGTTGGCCTTGTCTGCATGGTATTGTGGGCACGCATTGTTCGTGAGCATATGACCAACCTGTCCACAGCGGCCACAGCGCCGCTTCGTATTTGTCTTGTTCGGCATCTTTTTGTAGCCGCCGTCGATGCCTTCTGCCGCTGCCTTGGCGTTCTTGCGTTGCAAGCGACGGTCCTGGTTCTTGACACGCGCGGCAATTTCTTCTTCCAGGCGCTTCTTTCGCATGGCATCCAACGCCGCATCGCCCGTGGGCACAAGCGACTCCGTGACGATGCTCTGCTCTTCGATTTCCTGTCGCTGCTTTACGTATGCATTGATGACGGACGGATCACGCACAATGTGCTTGTACCAAACGCCATGAAAAAGTCGCTTGACTAAAAGTGGTCGCGTGGCCTTTTGCTCTTGCTGCTTGCGCTCGCGCCGCTGCTCGTCACGCCATAGCTGCTCTTCTTTCGCTGTGATGCGCGGCGGCTCAGGATTCGACAGTGCCGCCAACTGCGCCTTCCAAATACGCGCGATTTCAGATCGGTAGATCGCTTGTTGCTCTGCCACGTTGTACCTGTGGCCGGACTTGGCGCGTGTCTCGGCTTCTGCTGCGAGTCGCTCGTCCACATCTTCGCCGGCACGAAGGAAAATCTCCTTCATTGACACACGCACGAAACTAAATGCTTCACCACGTCCACTGGGATCACCCTCGCCGTGCAGCTTGAGCATGGCCTTGCCTTGTGTCGCATGCAAAAAGTTTTTGCTGGTGATCCACGGAGCAAGCAGCTGCTCTATTTCCAACTTGCTTTCGTCTGCATCGTCGTCGGCGCCTTCTGCTGTCTTTGTAAACCCAGCATCCAGGAGGTGACGCTGTCCGACCTGCATACCCTCGACGAGACAAATGTGCTCAGGCGTCAAGAGTTTCTGTAGCTCGGCCTCGTCCGGGATCGGCACGTCCGGCTTGAGGCGCCAGAAGCCCTGGTGCACATCACCGGATTTGCGGTTGTACACCATAAACTCTTTCAGTCGCTGCCGCATTTGTAGTTCATTTTGGTCCGGGAAATACTTCATGACGCGGTGAATTTTGATGCGGTGTGCATGACTTTTTTCCACCAGCTTGTAAGTAATCATTTGCAGGCGGTATTTGATGTTGTTTGTCACAAGGCGCGCATGGGGACCAGGGATCGGCGTTGTTGGGTACGTTTGGCCCACCACATACAAATTCGGCACGTCCCGTAGGTAATACCGTACATCATTCTTGGTTGTGCTGCGGATGAACAAGAAGTCGTTCTGCGATGGCTTATGGCGAAACAGAGGCGCACGAGTCATATTATTGTACAGGACTGGTTGCGTCTGCCCGGGCTCCACACTGCCAAACTTCATGAACGGCGACTCATCGGTAATGTCGAGCACAAATGCTTCGCCCAGCTCGGAGCGCGGAATATGATCATCTTTGGCATCTTTTTTTCGATAGTAGTTGACCAGCAAGCTACCCATCCCAATGTTCGAAAGCAGAGGCGGGTACTCTTCAGAGTACTCACACATGATGTAGTTGCTCGCATCCTTGAGCGTCAGATCACGCGTGCTGTGAAGCACCTCACTTGGGTCCTTTGACTTGCGCTCTCCATCTTTGGACTTGCGCGACGTGCGCACTCGCGAAAACGTTATGGGCATGTTCGACGGAAACTGGATCCGTGGGCGATGCCATGAGCGCGTCTCATGCTTCGAAAGCCGCGTCTTATAGAATGGCAGCTGCAACTTGATCGCAGGCCATGCATGCCGGACAACCAGCTGTCCGAGTGTCTGCCGCACCCGGTGTCGATGTTCCTTGCTCATTTCGTACATGCGATCGTTCGACAGGTTGAATGGATCCAATTCCGCCGCGAACTTGCTGGACTTGAGTAAGTTCGGTGGCGCATCTGCCCGCAAAAGCGATACTTGTTTTTCTCTTTGAGTATTTTCATTTTCCAAGATCATTTCCGCATCATTCATGTCCATCAAAAGACGATCGAAGCGGCGAAAAGGATGATGGGGATTCCATATGATGTTCTCAAACCACATGCCTTTTGCAAGCTCATGGTTCCGCGGCCGGCTCACGGTCTCCATGGATAATACAGGTGGCAGAAGCTTCTCATCTGTTGAAAACTCAGCTTGATCTTTGTGCGAGTCCAATAGAACCCGCCGCTGCCAGTCATCGACTTCGACATTATTCAGAAGCTGGGTTCGTTCGTGTGTATCACCATTAGCACTTCGATCTTCACTAGCCGAATCATCAAACAAGACTTGGCAATGAATCTTGGCCGACTCATACTCCTGATCTGCTAAATGCGGGTCCACAATTCGTCCTAGAAACGTCGGCTGTCTCTCGCGTTCAAACCCTTCAGCTGAAAAGAACTCATCCTTATCTGATTCCCGCACAGAGATGTCGACATGCGGCTTGGTATACTGCGGAAGCCGACCGATGAGTTTTCGACGCTTCAGCGAGCGCGTGCCAAAGAGCTCAGTAAAATCTAGCAGTTTGCCGGGTTGAAAGTCTGGGAAGAGCATGCGCGCTTCCGTTGTAGGGCTCATTGGCGGTTGGGCTTGCTGTTGCTGATATGGTAGCGCAGACTTGGGCGCCAAAAGCTCGTCTGCCTTGTTGAGTGGTGGCTGTGTGGATGGCACTGTCGCGAGCTGCACCATTCCTTTACGCGCATCGCCTTGTTGGTGATCTTCTTCATCTTCATCCGCAAAATCTTCTTCCTCGCCACGCACAAGGAATGTGCCACGACCAGGTTCGCGATTCACGGGCGTTTTGCGCAGGTTCGTAACATCTTCCATGATGGTGTCATCCTCGTCATCTTGACCAACGGGCCCCAATTTGATATCATCGTCTGCGTCATCATCAAAGTCATTCCTGTAAATTTCTTCGCGATGCAGGGCAGGTGTCGTAGCTGTCTTTTTCGAACCAAGTCCAATTCGACTCAAGTCAGAGTCCGCGCCAACGACGCCCAGGTCCTGCAGAACTTGGCCCAAAGCAAGTCCACCAAGCTGCGAGACGGCATCATCCTGCTCAATGTCCATAATGCTAGGACGAACTGCAGCTATCTCACAATCGTTCTTATCGTCGTCGCACCCTCTGTCTCGTGGCACGCAGGGCTTTCAAGCTTGTGCTAGGTTCACGCGTCCTTTAGACTGTGACAATCGCCACACGAATGCCATATATGCCTGGGCACTTTCCAGTGTCCCAGCGCGCACGTGGTTTTCTCGGCGCCAACGACTTGCGCGTCGTAACTTGTTCTCCACCGTTAGGAGGACTTTTGATCGGTGCCTCCACACTCCTCGTTCGTTGCCTGGCTACGCGTCTTCTCTACTTAAGCTGAAACAAATCAACGGAATTTTGATAGGCATGTTTGGCAAGTTCATGCAGTGGCATGCCCTTGAGCTGAGCAACCACAGCTGCCACCTGACCAATGTGGCATGGCTCACAGCGACCCTTGACGGCTGATGCTTCATTCCACTTTTCAGGCTTGACACGGGCGGGTGAATACGTCGCATACAGCTCGGGATGGCTATTACCAAATGCCTCGAGATATGCATGCGAAGCATGTGTAGGGCGAATATCGCACCATGGTGCATCCGTCTCAAGCATAATGCGATGCACAGGGATCTGCTTGACGACGTCCAAGTTTTCCTGCGTCTTGAGGGAGCACCCATTCACTCCAATATAGAGCCCCAGAGCCACGAGCTCTTGCATTTCTTCAAGGGAGCCAGTAAAACTGTGGACGACACCCACACTCCCACGGCTCTGTGCAGAGGGATTGTGATCATCTGTGCATTGCCGGAGTGCTGTTAGATGTGGTCGTAGAATGCGGACAAAGTCCTCATGAGCAGCGCGTGAATGCAGAAACAGAGGGAGCTGCACTTCCCGTGCGAGCTGAAGTTGAAGCTCAAAGCACCGCTGCTGAGCGTCAGCAGGAGAAAATTGCAGTCGATCATAGTCAAGACCACATTCGCCAACGGCCACAATGCTCGGATGCGTCTGAATAAGACTTTTCAAGGCTGCGATGTAGGCTACTGCCCCGCCACCTTCGTACGATTCCATCTCTGCCGACCGAGTTGGATGGCATCCAGCCGTTGCGAACAAGTGGCGTTTTGGATCTGCAAGCTTAAGCACATTTGGCACTTCTGAAAGTGAGCCGGACGTAATGATTTGCGCCTCGACACCTGCATGCTGAGCTCGTTCCAGCACACGGTCCAAGTCATCTTGTCTACGTCAGCAAGCAGTACATCATCACGTACTGGGATGTTTTGTCTTATCATGGTATACCCCGCGGAACATAGGATCTTCTAAGTTTACAGCAATCTCGACATACCGTGGCAACACATGTGTTGTTCCGGTCATGGCTGCTGCTGCTACTAATGCTCTGCCGAGCATCAAAAAGAGTATGCAAACACTTTTCTAGGTTCGAAGACAGCCCCAGCTTTCATAGCCTCCACACAGCCCGCTTGGACTTCCTCCATCCCCACACTTCATACCAACAACAAAGTAAATGGTTCGGACTAGTACAGCTCCTACTGTCACGCCATTGAACCAAAATTGGCCAAACAATCATTTCCTATGAGCGTAATGGACGAAAAAAAAACAAGTATTGATTTGATTCTTCGTCTTTTTGATGTTAAATAGAATTTCATGTTCTTCGAAGATTCCGAGAAGCATGGAATCTCGATATCGAGTAGCGTCCGCATTGTTTTCTGTACATGTGAAGTTGGCAGGCAATTCAACACCGACAACCGTTCGTAATAAGAGGAGTCATTTTTTCAAGCTACTAGCAGATGCAGATCGTATGTCTGGAGGTACGTTTGGCTCATAACTCTGACTGTGCGCAACACGCAGTGCCATTCACACTACCTGAGAAGCTATCACTCGATACCTCCTCTATCACGAGTATTCTGTATGCCATGAAAAAACGAACCCTGATCTACTTGAAGACATCATAGAGATTATTTTGACGGACATGCGGCGGGATCGTATGGCGGCGTGTCTGAGAATGTTGTGGCGACCCTTGTCACTCCGTACTTTGATGGGCAAGTAGTCGAGCTCCTGATAGAACGTGGGACAAGTAAGGACATGCAAAATGTACTGCATCAGGAGGCAGAGAGTCTCGTATCTTAGGGCGCGTTTGGTTTTCCGTACGTGGATGACCCAGTCTCTTGGAGACATTGGTTGTTCTCACTCCATGATCATCACCGCACGCAGATGGATTCAGGCTATGCGCGAATCGAACAAGTCCTACGCGATGTACGTATGTGGTCGTGACTCAACTTACAGGATCAAAGCTTTGGTATTGACCAATTCGAGGCGTACGTTGATACATAATAGCATCACAGCCTTTCATTTACACCTCACCCATCCCCGTGCTAACCTGCTTGCAGCATCTTGATGCCTTTCTTCATGTGGCCGTGCCTGGGCCCTGAGGCGACTGGTGAGACCCCTCATTTTTTTAGCGAAAAGTACCTTGAATCATGGTACCACATGATCAAGACATGATGTACATACCATCTTTATACATAATGAATCGTTCAGCCGAGTTTGTCGCTTCACCCCAACTACCATGTACATACTCTATCGCATTGATTGCAAGTGCTCGTTCACACGTACATGTTTGACAAAATGTGTAAATTTCTGGCTTGGCACTACATACAATGGATCAAGGGTAAAATAAGGACACGCTAGCTTGTAAAAATAAACGAATGTACGCGCGTCTAAGGGGGAGGGGGAAAGGGAAAGGGAAAGGCGAAACGATGATGATGATAGGGAATGTCACAAAATAGGGGTGTATGAAACGGGGAAAGAACAGGGAAGATGTGATGTGGAAAAGATCAGTCAATCAGTGACAACATCAAAACAAACATCCTTAATACACATCCAAACACCAAATTTCTCAAGCACATGACAAGAAACCTCAGTGGCGCAGCCGGAGTACCCCCAGCGACTCTTAGCTACTCATCGAAACACTTTGCGTGCCGCGGTGGTAGTCCACAGTCATAGACATCTGGCCGTGACGCTGATGGTCTGACGTTAAGTGCCCGGAGCTGTGGAAGTATTCACTGATTTGGCCTGGCGACAAGCCCGAGTCACCCATGATGCCCTGTGCCAAGACATCCATCAGGTCCTGGTCTCGGCCATTCGACTGCTCATCGTGCAACGAGCGTGTCACCTGTCCATCGAGGGCCTCACTACTGCCCTGACTCGCGCTCTGAGTGCCATGGTGACGACGGCGCGACGACGTCGAAGTTGGCGCTGCGCGAGAGCGAGTCATGGAACGCGAAGCCATGGGAGACGATGACGTACTCGACAAGGAGCCACTCTCACGCGAGAACAGCGAGCCGAGTCCTGCCAATGGGTCCATACCTCGGAAGAAGGAGACCGAAGGCAAGGAGCTGAGAATTGACGAGGCAGCGGCCGAGGGCACCGATGTCAATGAAGTTAGCCTGTTCAGGTTGATGGCAGAGGTAGATGAAGACGATGCCGAAGGACTTGAACTGCTGGATGAGCTCTTCGTGCGCGTGTTGTGGTTACGGCCGCTCGATGACGAAGACGACGATGTCTCATCGTCCCAAGAGCCTGTTGTACCACCCCGCTTGACGAATGAACGCTTCTGCGCACCATCACCGTTCAAGCAGTCACCTGGGCCTTTGCCTACAGGACCGACGGGTGCCGATGCTTGACACTGGCCAGTCGCGTCGCAAACGCTGATGGTGAATTTCTGGCCCTCAGCCACATTCACCTTCCAGGTCAGACCTGTGTCAGACGTCTCATCCAAGAGCGATAGCACATTGCTGACGTCACCGTCAGCCGTGATTTTGGGGCGGAACGGTGGCTCACCTCCCTTCCACGTAATCTTGAGAGGTTGGCACTGTGCCGCATAAGGCGGTGTCGCCACTGTCATTTCGCCACCCGTAGGGCCGCCGCCACCGTTACCACCGCTTGGGCTGTCGCTGCCTCCTCCTTGGCTGCTGCCACCGGAAGCCGCAGCATTCTTGCCAGCGGGTGCACCACCACTGGGTGATGCGCTCGAGGAGCTACTGTTGCTGCCCGAGCTCGAAGAACCATTGTTCGAGCTGGACTGACTTGAAGCACTTGAGCTGCCGGGTGCTGACGAAGACTTAGATTCGTGGTTGGACGATGCGCCAGTTGTTGACGAATGAAGCTTCTGCTGTCCGCCATGGTGACCCTTGTGCTTCTTGCTCGACGAAGAAGACGATGGGCGTCCTGATGTAGAAGCAGCAGCGTTACGACCGTGGGCACTGCCTGAACCATGGCTGTTAGAGTGTTTGTGGTGGTGGCTCTTGCTCGATGACGATGGGGACGTCGTTGACGTTGACTTTCCGTTGTGGCGGTGATTCTTTGACGTCGACGGCATCGAAACAGCCGCATTACGCACACCCATCATGTTGCTATCCGTCTCTCCACTTGACGACGAGGACGACTTGCCGTGGTGACGGTGCTTAGCTTCGGCAGCGTCCATTGACTGTGCAATATCTGACCAAGCATCACGACTGTCCGGTTTGTGCGTTTGCTTAGCGTGGTGACGGCTCTTGCTGCTGCTTGAACCATCGCCGGTTGTCGAATTGGACTTAGCAAGTCCCAAGCCAGACGTTGGAAGATTGCTTGGCAGAGACGAGCCGACCATTGGAACGTACATGACGCCATCGATAGTCACAGGCGTCGGCAGGTGCTCCTTGGACGACGACGATGAAGACGATGAGGAGCTCATTACCTTGGTAGCTCCGTCGTCTTCTTGCTCTTCTTCATCCTCAAGGCCGTCAGCACCGCTCTGTTCCACATCATCACCACCAGCTTTTGCAGCAGCAGCACTACGCCCGCCCGCAGCGTGGCCCGAGCTTAGCATCTGCTGAATGATAGCTGAGATGTCGCTCGAATCAATGGAGCTTGCACCATTACTATCGGCGTCCGATGCACTCGAGGATGCACTTGAGTGCGAATCGCCGTGACGCGCACTCAGCTTTGAGTATGTGTGGTTCTTGTGCTCGATAGTGAACTTCGGCGAGTCCTTGTGTTCCTTACCGTCGGTAAAGCGAATCACATAGTTGGTCGAATCACTGTTACCCAAATGCTTAGGTGCCTTGGTACGTAGCGTGTTGTTCTTTGCATCAGTGCCATCAATGTCCGTGGCAAGATGGGTCACCTTATTCTTGCCGTTTTCACTGAGGGCGACAAGCGACACATTCATGTGCTTCCAGTCTGAATTACCGGAGGCCGGTCCCCACGAGACGACAAGCGGCTCACCAGGGCGCGTAGCAGAAGGAGCCATAGGCTCAAGACTTTGAGCACCTTTCTGACTCGCACTGGCACCGCTACTGACGGGCGCAGCGTTGGCCAGCATGCCGGATGCGGTCATGAGAGCAGCAGGAAGCATGAAGTACTGCATGTCGGATAAGGAGATTGTACGAGAGAATGTGTGGGATTAAAAAAGTGTAGCAAGGAATGAAAGAGTGTTGTCAAAGAGAGTTGGTGATCTAAGGTATGCGATCAACGCTGATACCTTTAAGTGCTAGTGTGCTAGTGCCGGTTACCAGAACCGAGAGGAAAAGCGAGAGAGAGAGAAGGGGGATGAGGAAAATTGGGTAGAGCTTGGATTGTTGCCATTTTTAAGTTTCCCTAGCCGCCCACCTCACAGCTCAAACAGCTTCGACAGTCATGTGTGTCTTGCACATGTAGATGCTCTATGTGTTGTGCGAGGAGATCATTAACTGGCTTCTCCACGTCTTTTTGACTCTCCAACACTCGCATCCAACCAATAGCAGAGGTGGTTCACCCTGGCCTGTGCACTCAAGGCGCATGGAGTAACATCTACTAAGCTGTTGACTACGTTGCTCGAGCTAGTCGATTGGCTGGGATCCCGTCATGTTAGATGTCTTCTGCGGGTGCGAGGAAGAGCACCTATCATCCACTTACCCTGTTTGCTAGAGATGGCCATTGCAAGTTCCCACATTTGATCGTACCATGCGTGCAAAGCCTGTCGTGCGTCGTCGTGTGCATGACTAATTGATGAGCGTGGCAATTTGAGTACCTGCTCCACTCCGTCAATACGCGCATCCAAGCGGCCATCCAAAATAAGCGTGACCAGAAGGGATTCGACGTCATTCGTATGCAAATGGAGCAGCTTGGCAAGATGAAATAATCAAGTACACAAAGGAAAACATGGAAGATCCAAAAACAAAAGACAGGCAACCATGTCAGTGACAAAACCAAGACAATAACACGTCTGGCGTGCCATACGTACCGACGCGAGTTTGTCCATTCGCACCGCCGCATATGGGCGAACGTAGTCAAGAATGTATTGCACACGTAACTCCTTCAACACTTCCGTGAGGAATTCCTCGACGAAACTATCACTAGCAAGAGAATCGCGGTAGTCTGATTGCATGAGGAGTCCGGCTCGAGTTGTCCGACGTACCTGCGATAATCTGTTCAGTATCATCAACGTCCCGACGCTCAAATGCATCAGCCAGGGCAGTCATGGCCACAATATTGGGATCATCTTTGTATCTGAGAAAACACACAGCATTTGTTAGCATACATTGGCTTCTCTTCATTGCAGCAAAACGTACGGCTTCGTCTCCTGCGAGTCAAACACGTTGATCCCACTGCCCATGAGCATATTTGCCATCACCAAGTATTTTAGGACTTGAATACGCTGTGGGCTCCCGGCCTCATCATAGTTGCGGAAGGCTTGGAAAAAGTCCACCTGTGCCGCCTCCCAGTTTTCTACCGTTAGAGAGATAATCATTTACACGCTTCTTGTTGACTTCGATACATACTTTCGGTCATGTGCATTTTCCCACCAAACTCACGTATCACACCCATCGTGCGTGGGTGCGGAATGGCATTTTGCACGTTCATGGCTGCATTGTACGTGGTCTAAACATGTAAGCTCGGCCATAATGCAGCACCTCGTAGACACGAACCTTGACCATGCGCAAGTTCCCAGTTTCTCGATACATCTGAATCTCTAACGATAGCAGCTCCAGCACTGTTGTCCCCTGAGATTGTATGTCGCCATGACTCGCATCCATTAGATGCGTTCGTAAGTCACCAAGCACCTAACGTGTAAGCATAGATCGAATGCCTAAAGCATGTACGCACCCTGGCAAGCCGATCCCACTCGCGCCGCGCGAGCCATAATCGCGCGAGCTTTAGTCCTATCTTGGTGCGTAGGCGATCAGTCTGAGACACGCAGAGGGCGTTTTGTGTTTGAGAAAACCATGCTTCCACCAGCTCCAATGGCATGCTTGTCGCTGCAGACACACGATCCAGAATCGAGCAGATGGATTTTTCTGCATAGTTACGCGTGGCCACTGAATGGGTATAGTGCAGTACGTGTTCGTACTTGCCAAGAGCGTCCAAGAAACGTCCTAATTGTAAAAAGATCTTAATTTGCTGCTTCAGAGCTTTAAAGCCCCTGGAGATCATTAGCGAGTGGCCTGCAAACTCACCATTCTGTCTGTGGCGTGTCTTGATCCACAATGTTTTGCAACTCACGCAAGGCCGTCACGGGATCATTCGATTTCATGGCTGCTGTTAGTTGCCTTCTAGACGAAAACATACCCTTGGCATTATAGTACTTGTTTTCTGCATCTGCATCTCCTTCGTGCTCGTCGTAATCGTCCTCGTACTCGAATTCATAATCTTCTTCTTCCAGCGCGTCATCCATCATAAACTGGTAAGTTAGTTTCACGTCCGCCATATGCCATTTTCTTTCCCTTTCACTCATTCGAAGCTTTTTCAAGACCATATCACACACTTACCTCATCGTCCGACATGGCTCATACACGTCAATTGTCACCAGCAGCGCGGATCAATATCTGTCCTACAGTGGAGCCCGTCGTGATGCATGTGGGGGAGCGATTCGCGACGCGGCACATCAGTTGAGGAAATATGCTCACCTACATGTCAAATGCTGCCAGCCTCAAAGCCGACGAGAGGAAACAGATCGGGTCCAAGCAAGCGACTGAATTCGTCTCACCGCCTCTCTCTTGTCTGAGTATTGATCGCTATGTCTGTGCCTGTACGTTGCGCAGTCATTGCCAGAAACGCGCTAACCATATTAGGAGAAACTGTCTGTGTACCCTGAGAGGGACCGTGAAGTAACCGTCGTTGAGACTACAACAGAACTTGAACGCCAAGTGTCACGCGCCCGTCAGGCCGTCCAGCAGTACACAAGTGGTGTCTTGGCCTCGGTTCGGTCGGGCGTCAGCTCGGTAATTCGTGCGGAAGACAAAGTAGAAGGTATGCTGTGGCAAATGCAAATGACATATTTCTACTTTCGTGATTATGTGGTACTAACGACTATCCCCTATCTTCCCCACAGACCGCGTGAATAGCTTGATTGCCAAGGATGAGACAGTCACGCCCAACGGACTCTACGTCGGCGTGGTGACTCTAGCAAGTATTGTATTCACTCGTCATGGCTCGTTCCCTATCCGATGGGCCGTGCCTCCAGTCGTCCTGCTCGCCTCGATGAAGTACTTTCTCCCGCACACTACGCAGAACATTGGCGAGTACTATGAGACGAAGGAGCAGTCGTATGCTCCGTCTTTCAGCAAGGCCCGCCGTGAGCAATGGGACCGCGCTCGTCAGTTCTGGTTCACCGGTATGGATCACATGCAGATGACGCGCGAACGTGTGTCGGACACGTTCGCATCGGGTCTTCATGATATCGAACAGTCGACTGGGCTCAAGCTCAGTTCGCTCTGGCACAACCGCTTCGCTTCGTCGCCATCTTCAGCGAGCAGCAATGAGCTGCCGGCAACGCACGAGCACACATCGTCGAAGAAGCTTGTTTAGGTCATTGTATCTCAATATAATCGTACAAATTTCTCTCCTTTCATGCCGCACTTGGCACCATATGTATCATCTAGCCCCTTTTGTTATTTGTTATATTTTTCTTTCTCTTTGTGTGTGTATTCGAAAGCAAACGTCCAGCGAGTGACTGCGCTGCAGGTGTCAGGCTTTGTACTGCTTTGGATGGGAGCTTCCTGTCGCGCACTCTTCTCGACGGATGTTCAAGTCTCGTGCGTTCCTTCGCATCTTGTGCTTGAACCCAAGCTTGCCGCATATCTGGTGTCGAATAACCAGGTTCAGATGAACTCGGACCAGCAAGCAATCGATCTTGACTCCAGCCTATTCGTTCACGCAAAGACGCATCACTTAGCTCGCGCCTGAGTCGTGCATGTTTTTCAGCTCGAAAAGTCTTACGAAGTTGGGCATTGATTCCATAAGGATCAGTCCACCTTTCAGCAGAGACTTGCTCAAGCTCGGCGACGCGCTCCTGGTATGTATGGGCATTCTGTCTCTGCTGTTGCTGCTTCTCCAGCTGGGCAAATGCACCGTCGCGTTCCGACATCCCAGATGTCTGATGATTGTCTTTCGTTGGGAATATTCAGTATTCATTACGTACCATGCAAAAGAACGTCTTCCTCTTCACTTGGCTGCCATTCACGGACTTGCTTCCGAGCGCCCGATACAACCACATATTGCGCATTCTTCCCAAGTTAGCTGAACACGCATCGTCAGTAAAGATAAGTCGCACCTTAGGATCTGTACGTATCTCAAAGTACGCTTGACACGAGTGGCATTTGCATCGGAACGTCCATATAGGCGTACTATAATAAGAGCCAGTTGGGATTTTGTCTGCATTGAAACGCACACCTTGCGCAACGTGATTTTCACAGGAACCGCTTCTTTTTCAGCTTGTTACGCGACATACCACCATATGTTGAAAGGAAGCTCGACTGCATGTTGGTTAGACCTGAGAATAGTCACACGCACACCGCACAGTAGTGATTCGCGTGCCACTCTTTCGTGGACGCGAGCTGCCTTCCAACGCCCTTCTTTCTGCATCCTCATCCCGAGGTCGGTAGCGCCCCACTATACATGTAAATATAGAGTGAAGCTATTACATACTCCCAAAGCCTTGCATGGTGTCGCAGCCAGCACGACTTCTCCCTCAGGATAATCGTGGCAATCCACATAGCATGTCACCCAATTCTCGTAGGTACAGCCTCCACACACGTCACACACCACAACACTTGGCCGACTGATGTCCATAACTGTCTTATCTCACGAACCCTACGGCAGCATCCTTTCCTTGTAAGACCAATAGCATTCTCGGGCTGGATCAGCATGTCGAAGCCGGGTGAGGATCTAACATAAGTGCACCGAAAAACGTACATGATACAGAATTGACTTGTCGTCACCATCACGAAATGATTCCATCTGTGCATCGAATAGCCACTCCAAAGCCAAGGCAGGCGTTTTTCCTGCGGCATCAACATCCGGATGCTTCGATGCTTCAGCGTGATCCATGGTGGGAATAAATTCTTGTATGCGATGCAAAATCGCGGCAAATGAACGTCGAGGTAAAAGCGCCTTATGGAGCCTGGCACAGGGATGAGAAAATGCGGTACATACCCGCGAAGATAGTTCCACGCGCTTGCGCTATTCGGAGCCAAAGAGATCTTGGATAATGCATAACTGATAAAAATTTTCGTGTCAGTATGTGCGTGCATTGGGAAACTCGCGCTTCTTCGAACTTACTTGATTTCATCATCACGTTTCGGTTCCATGTCAGGTGGGAGTTCGCTTCTCCCTTGCATCGCACGCCCAAATATGCAAAACCATCGATGGTTGAAAGCACTGTTATTTCTAACATCTTTTTGTATCATGGAATCAGCGTAAATAATGTCAGCTTCCCACAGTTGTGGATATTGTCCGGCACCAGCTGCCTCGACTTTCACGTCGCGCGGTCCAAGACCCCCAAAATGGGTGAGCACCCACTGACGATAGGCCCATGTATGATAATTTTTCGAGTCTTGGTCGAGCGTGGCTGAGATAAAGTCCATTTCTCGGGATGGATCACCAAGCATCGATACAATCACTTTGCGATGCTGCCTGGGAGAGTCATGTTAGGACAGCCACACGTACCATACCTGGTAGTTTTTCATATTGATAAGTGCAAAACGATCAAGGAATTCTAGCTCCTTTTGCAGACAACCATACGCATCCCCTCTCGATGCCATACGGATGAGCACTTGAGCTCGAGACTGCCATACTGTGTAATTAGCTGGATTCATATGCACCAAGAGCTCCGTAAGCGCTAGTGCGCGATCCGATACTTCCATAGAGCCTTTATCTTTGGACATAAGAGCCCGATAAAGACTTATTGCTTTGGAATCTGATGTGTAAGTTGGAAAAATGGCCACACACATACAATCTGGGTCGTACAAAATAGGACATAACGGCTGAGGTCCATCATCTTGAGCTACGGGAACAACGTCATCCCATATGTGCGAATCCAAACTGAATTCGTTCATGCCTTCTTCAGAATCAGACGGCTGATCTACGAGTTCGGACAAAATGACCATTTGTTCGGTTCGAAGCAAGCCTTATATACGCACGTCTGTGCTAATGTTTGGCTCTCGTTGGATTACAGGCCAAAGGTCTTCCATGTGTGGAGGAGACAACAAAGAAACCGGCAATGTCATTGTTCATTTCGCTCGAAAAATTTGTTCACTTGTTTTTCCAAGCTGTCGATGATATCAGTTCCATCTTGATACGTGACCTACACGAATCCTTACTACAATGTGCAATGGCTAGGAAATTTCCATCAGACTCCAGAGACAATCAAGCGGGTGTGAATGTAAATGTATAACATGCTTGGGTACGTCCCTTAGCGCCGCTTCGACATCTGGTTTCCGCCAGCCAGGTATTTTAATTCTGAGAAAGACCGGTTTATTCGATACAATAGGGACTTCAACACATGACATGTCCAACTTACTGGGCCACATGTTGTGATATCGTAACACGGCCTCCAAAAGCTTGATGCATTCATGATGGTGCTTGTATCTGGCCTGAATCTGATGGAGCTTCAACTGCATGTTCTCGTCTAACAAGGACGCACTTACTTGAGGCATGTTTTGGCTACGAAACACTTCGCTCTTGCCGTCGATCATAGGCGTGTATGGATCCAATGCAACTGTGAGGACCGTCTTGACACCTTGAAATGGGCCTGCGCAAGCAGACGAAGTCTTCGCGAGAGGGAAAAACAGTTCCATATCATCAACATTGACAGAGTCAAGGTCTGTCAGCGCCGCTGGTTCCATCGCGCAAAGAGATGCGAGTCCGTAATGATTCAATGGCATAACGCCACGCACAGCCTTGAGTTGCGTCTTCGCTGCGCGAGCTTCACGCCGCAAAGACTTAGACTCACGGACATGCGCTTCATCCTTGAATTTGTTACCAAAGGCTCGGATAGCGAGCGGTGCATCAGTGATCATATTTTCAAACAATCGGGCACCAGCACCACCGGAACTAAAGGCACGAGCACTCTGAAGACCTGGGCCATGACATGTAGAAACGTGCAGGCCAGGACCTCGTGGGAGATGTACACGTTTCATAGCAAACGCAGCCAAGCGCGATGAGGGAGTACGTCTTGCGGAAAACGATGCAGGCTCTCTAGAAGATGCCCTTATGCACGCCACGCGTGCGTGGCTAGGAAGAAAGACACGGAAAGCACCATTTAAAACAGGAGCAATTTGTCCCAAAGTGGATTTGATCACATTTTGAATTCGATGGAAGCGTTGACGAGACCTTGATGGATGCAAGTCACTGTGCAATTTTTGGGGGGAACGACCTCGCACTCGCACGGACGTGGCCAGATGTCTGGACTTATACTGCTGCGCTAGATGTAGCTGCCTGACCCATTTTGCAAAGACCCGTGACGAGTCCATGCGAGTTGGACCTGACATGGTCACTTCTAAATGCACGCTTTACGAAGATAACTAGTCTTTGTCTGCGTGTGAGCAGTCTAATACCAATAATGGATGGACTTGCGTGGCAAAAGCATGCATTTTATATGCATACGACGTGGAGTGAATCAAGAAAATTTGCCACACACGTGATGCGTCGTGAACGGCAGGGCAGGCGAGATCCGGAGTTGACTATTGAACCGAAGTAGCACATCGGAGCTTTGTTACATGTAAATTGAACTCGCAATGTCTTGAAAGGTTTTCCTATATAGGAGAGGATATGCGCTGCACAGATCATTGGGAGCTGGTCCCGTTTGTAGAATGTGCATATGATTGAGGCTGTAGCGTTTCTATCAGAGGGCAGCTTTGACGAAATATCCCGTTAGTTACGAGTTTAGTGTCAGTCATGGTGCTCCTTCTCAGTTATATATTACACGAGTAGCAGAAGCGACACTCCGAGTGATATCGAAACAATTAGAAAGTGCGGGATCGCATGACGCAACGCCGAGCTCAAAATCAAAATTGGAAAGAGATTCTGGTATTTGCCCTGCCCATTAGAGCCAGACAATGGCTTAAACCCTAACATTTTGTCAGGATCATTTGTCTGAAGATCTTGACACTTGGGTATTACACATGCAAGCTTTGCATCTACGCTCGCTTGTACACGGTACCAGCATTCTGCATAGTCCGACGAAGTACAGCAGGTGCTTACGACATACTCGTCCCAGCTAGCCTGTTGATTTACAGACAGATCATTTGACATTTCACAATGACCTTTGGAAGTGTCAGCTTGGAGTGTCGCTGTAGCACCAGGACTGGCAGAGCCAGTGCTCTCGAGATGATTACTGGTATTGTTCTTATCAACGCCAGACGGATTTGACGGAGTCGCTGCGGTGGTTTGTGTCGGCGTCGCACGCTTCTGGTTTTCTTGAAGGTAGCTCCACGTCTCATTTTGGAGGGATATAGGCTCAAACAAACGAGGATCCACGCTAGAGCTGTTAGTCTTAATATCAATACATACGCAAATTCGGGGACAATCTGTGCGTGTATAGATGCCATACTGAGCACAGACACACTAACTAGCAGCCATAATGTATGCATATTTGATATTAGACACGTTCTTGTTGAAGCGTTAGCGATAGAATCGCTCTCGCTCAACTCCCGCACTGAACGACACCTGAAGCGACAGAAAACACGACACCGTCGTTGGGACAAATATGCTGTACAAGATCGGAAACTCCACGTGGTAAGATTTGCTTGCATGTACACTACAGAACTTGTGGGGTTGAATTCCTCCACGTCTAAACGTTTTGCGTTAGTTAATCAGCCTACTCAGACGCTTCGTTTGGGTTGTTCTCGACGTGTTGGATGGTGGCTACCATTGCACGAGCAAGATCCTTTTTCAAATCATCGATATCTTCCAACCCTGTAGATATTCGAACAATTCTTTCGTCGGCCCTTGAAGAAACAACGGCGCGTTGCTCTATCAATGATTCGACACCGCCCAAAGATGTAGCAGGAACAAAATATGTGAGGAAATGTGCGACATATTTTGCATACGAGGCTTTCGCTAGGAGGATACCGAAGGTGGGTGACCCGCCATCGGGAAGTTGTGAGGACGGGTCAAATGCATGGTTCTCTTGAGCAGTTTCTGCAACTTCTTCATCGTAGGTTTCACGAGGCTGGAGAGAAGAGTGCCATACTTGCTTCACAAATTTGCCATTGGAAATTTTGTCAGAAACAGGATCAATAGGGTCTTTTCCTGCCGTTAGGCTATGCAAGAACTGCACGAGACTCGTGGCTGTCTTCGACTGGTGGCGAACACGCAATGGCATCGTACGCAAGGATCGCAACAAAAGAAACGTCTCCATATTGCCTGGAACGCGCCCATTTAGGCTCCGTTCATACCAAAGCTGTACGAAAGTCTTGTAACATTTAGTTGCAAGAATCCCCATTAGCAAATCGGAATGTCCGCCAAAGTACTTTGTGCCTGAGTGCATGACAAAATCGGCGCCATGAAGAAAGGGATCCATGAGTGGAGGTGGCGCAAGCGTCGCATCCACAACCAAATAACCATTGGCAGCACGCGCACGGTTGGCATAATGCCCGATGTCGCGCGCTTCCCCCGTCGGATTCAGCGGTGTTTCGAGCCAAACCAGAAGTTTCCCTTGACTGATGTTTGACTCATTTTCAGCTGGTACTCCATTAAGAACAGGATATTCGTCATCGAGATCAATTACTTTCACATTACGACCGCGGCAATACTTGTGAATGACTTCGTGTACGCCAAAGTAGCCCTCACGAATTGCAATCACACTGGGCAAACAAAAATCCAAGAGCGAGTCAGAAGCTGAGAGCCCTGATGAGTATAAGAGCGAATGTGCACCCAGTATACCAGAAATTACACGTTCAGCGCGAGTGCGAGTATCTTGCGTATAGCGGCTATACACATGGTAAGGAGCGACGTCTGGGGCACTCCCAAGGTTGTCAGCATTTCGGGCAAGTGTGCTGTCCGGATGTGGCTGGCGGAACGTCGTGCTCATAGAGATCGAAGGAGCAACAGGGAATGCTTCATCTTTCGTTTCGTCAGGCTGATCAGCATGTAAGACCAAAGTATCGAGTTTGGGCGGATCTGGAGACGTCGGCTTCGTCATAGTTCTCAATATGGTCAGTGGATCACAAAGCTACGTTACACTCGAAGTATTTATTCGTGCTCAGTTGACCTACATACTCACTGGGAGTCATCCATCTTCTCCATTTCGAACTAAACCATGTCACGAGCGCAAGCTGACTAAGCAACCACGAGCATGTCCATGTGCGTAATGACACCATGGCCAGCCACTATACTTTCCATAGTTCTCGGCCCACTGTCCGTGCGTGATCGATCAGCTTCACGAAATGGGACAAATCGTTTCGGTGTTTCTCCCACCATCTGTCAGGCCTGTAAGTTTAAGGTGCCACTCATGTGCAGTATTGGGACTCAGTGACGGATAATCCACTCAACTTGTTCCTCTTCAGTCTATGCGTGCCTCTGGCCGTGTATTTGCTATGGCCTCCTGAGGCGTCATCGCCAGCCAGTATGCCAAGTACCAAAGAGGCCAGGTCTCTTGCTCCAAGTGCACAGTACTCGACCTTGCCACCCGAACACTCGAAATCCATTGAGTGGGTGAAATATACTCCACGAACACTAGCATTGCATGATGGAACACATGCGAGCCAGGATGGCAATACAGACAAAATTCTTTTGGCTATCAATGGACAAGTTTTCGACGTATCGAGCGGTCGAAACTTTTACGGACCCAATGGTCCTTACGGTAACTTTGCCGGCCGTGATGCGTCTCGTGGCATGGCCAAGCAGTCATTTGCTCTAGGTACGTGTCGTTAGGTTACTTTACGCATTCTCGCTGTGCTAATCACGAAAGATGTCCTTACGCCGATTGATCAACCTATCGACAAATTGGAGGATTTGACGGAACTTGAGAGGCACGTGTTTATCGAGCTAACTTGTAGGAAAAATATGGACGACTGGGTCTCGCATTTTGCTGGAAAGTATCCTATCGTAGGAGAACTTGTGAACGAAGATGAGCTATGAGCGTTTCTCAGCCTTCAAGACAAGATATTGTCGTTTCAGGCGCTAGTACCCTAGCTCTTTGTCTCGTGCTTTGTAGATCCAGCTCTGGTTGGAAATTGTTGTGGAGGCATCTTCGCCTAGCTCTATCCCATGAAAGTCTCTCGCCTTCTTCCTTTGACTGTACCCAAATGTGGAGAGCTTGGCGCAACGCGTGCATCAAGTTGCCACCATGCTTCGACGTTACCTGACGAGAGGGACAGTGCGACGCATACAATGCGCTAGGTATTCGCAGAAAGCCTCGGATAAGTTGTTTGAAGATGCGGCGCGTGAGGAAGCGCAAAAGTCCTCAGTGAAAACGCCACTTGTCCTTCAAGACCCCAATGATCCCATTTGGACGGGGGACGAGCGGCTGGAGCACACTGTGTTGCGCATGTTAATGGACAAGTATAAACCATTGCGTAGGCAGGAGGATGGAAGAACGGCAGAAAAAATTCGCCTCGATCGGGCACAGAAGCCCACGGATCTCCCAACTACTACATCCTTGGAAGAACATTCACGACACACGATACTCAAGCCGCACACACCACAAGGCCAACCATGGAATGCGGTGTATGTTCGCCCATCACATGCTACATCCAATGAACCACAAGTATATCGGGGCAAGTATCTTTCGCCTGAGTCGCACAAGTCTGACTTGGCAAAGCAATTAGCCAAGAGAGGCATCACCTCATCACAACTGGCGTTGGATGATCGGAAGGCTATGGGCGAACTGCGCGACTCACTGCGTCGGTCTCTGCATCGCGATAGGATAGAAAAGGCGATGGATATTCGTCTACTCAGACACGATAAAATGCGTCTTGCTGAAGCAAAAGAAAAACAGCAAGATGAAGAAGTCAAGCTGCCCTCATCATCACAACAGCCCCTCTTGGCTATGGTAGGCGCCACGAAAGGGCTAGCAGGGATTGCTGAGCAAAAAATCGTAGAGGCTTTAAAAAGTGGGCAACTGCAAGCGAATTCATTGCGCGGCAGACCAATTCCACGCGATTACAATGAAACCAATCCGTATCTTCAGCGTGAAGAATTTGTATTGAACCGCATGATCCAACGGCAAGGAGCGATGCCACCTTGGGTCCAGCTGAACAATGACATGCAAAGGGACATTCTCTTTCTACGGCAGCGTGTGCAACATGCATGGATCTGTCGAGCATTGAAAAACCTTGATGAGACGAATGCTTGGCGGGACTTGGCTCCCGTCGGTGTGCAATGGCATGCTAAATCCAATGACGCCGACAATGACCTGCCGTCATTTCGGATTGAGCCGCGTAATGAAGCTGAGCAGCGGACACTCGAATGGGTGCGAGCTTTCCGGGATGCCGCATGGATCCGGCAAGAGTCAACATACCATGAAGCAGCCGTGCATCAACTGAATCAAGTGATACGTGCGTATAATCATGTGGCACCAGCATCGGCGCGAAAAATACTGTATACGAAGCCGGCGTTTCTTACCTCGGCGATAGAGCGTGCATATCCTCTCTTGGTCGAAGCTGTAAGTGCCAGGATTCAGGGACTTCGACAACGCGGCGTTTCCATGGCCGCACAGAAGATGCAACAACGAGACGAAGATAAGTCGCATTGGTTCTCATGGCTTTGGCGATAATGTATGTAATAATGCTCGCATTTGAACAGGCATCAGGTTTACATGACCACACACTCCTGGTCGTTGCCTGTGGCGTGTCGAGCGATATCACGGGTAAAGTCAAGCGAACCACCGCCTTTAGGACCTGCCAAGTTAACCACAACAATGCCTGCATTGTGTTTGTCAACATGTGCGTCCAAATGATACCTGTTGGAGTAAGCTGTCAGTAAGGCGTGGCTTTGACGACGGATTTCCAAACGCACCTTGACAATAAGCGTTCGACGGCTGGCTTGATATGAGCAACATGGTCTTTTGAATGCAGACCCTTGCCGACAATAAGTTTCAGTTCTGTGTAGTTTTGAGCTTGTGCTTTTTGAATGGCCTCCTCGACTTTGATAAGCGCCTCTTTCACGTACAAGCCGTGAAGATCGAGAGTATCTGGGGGACTGTCAGCATTGTTTGCTGCAAAGATCCACTGCCTCGCCTCAGTGTTGAGGCGTTCCATGGCCGCCTTGTGCTGATGACCTTCCTGGCTTAGTTTCTTTGCACCAGCGCCATCGCCTCGTGCATACACTTGTTGGGACTGCTCAAAGCAATGTGCCATCTTGTCGCCTTCAGACTGGGCTTTGCTTCGCAGTGCTTTGTAGTGTGGATTCTGCGCATTTTTGTTGTTATCGTCAAAGTCGTGAATATTTGCATTGGCTCCCAGGATCTGAGCGGAATTCGCTGCTGGGCCTCCAGGTGCGCTGTAGGCCGGGCCATAGCTAAGCTGAAACCCTTGCTGCGTCGGGTATGCTTGCTGAAATCCTTGTTGATTGAATGCTTGTGGGGGGTATCCTGGGCCCCCCGTTTGATAAGCACCCACGCCAGCATCAGCTCCGGCACCGCTACCACCATGTGATGGTCTGCCCTTTCGAAAGAGTTTGCGGAGGAGATACTACGCCATCGTCAGTAGACACCCAAGCAACCTACGCGGATACCTCTCTGCTGTGAGCCTATGTACCACGTACGCGAATCAAATATTTTTCTGTATACTGAAGTATGCCTGTACAGTCCATTGTCGTGATGTATTTTTTTTTTCGTCAAGTCTTTGTGCAACGCGTTACGGCAGGTAAGACCGACATGGTCTTGTTCTATGCGCAAGAAAAACACGAAAATTTGTAAGAAAAAAACAGCTTTCTATCGACAGTTGGAGGAAGGGGGCGAGTGTTGTCTGTCGACATTATTAATTTGTTTTTACTCACCAACCCATTCATTTAGACGTGTCAGGAACAATGTGCATCCTTACAACGATGTATTTGCGTCCGGTCCGCGAGAATGAATTACGCCAATGAGGTTCACACATGCAAAATTAGAGCGGCAACGGGCCTACTTGCACATTTTGTGAAGCTTTCCGTGCGTGCAAACGATTGTGTCGCTTCATGGCGCTGCGCCACAATGATTTGCCACCGTGACGAAGTCGAATCATAGCGCGTTGTAGCGATCCCTGCGTCATACTGGGTGAAATGGACGGAGTATTCAACGTATGACAGCGATGAGTGAGTGTTTGTGCGAGGAGAGCACGAGATTTCGGCGTCGCTGGCATCGCACGCCAACGTGCTTGTCGTCGTAGCCACATGGGGGACCGATTTGAGGCTTCCAGCACACGGTTCATGAACGTGTCACAGCCACGCAATGCATGCCCAAGATCAGTGGATGCAAGAACTTTACGCTTGAAATAGGGCGCATTCAATGTTAGGCCGGCTGCAACGTCTTTCCAAAACGCTGCATTCCGCGCATAATAATGAGCATGCCACTCTGAATCGATACGACGAACCTTCACGTACGCTCCATCAAACGAGCCCAGCACATACGTATCGGCGCCACAATCAACCCATGCATAGGGGGACAGTTCTTCGACTGATTTGGCCGCACCCATACTCATCGCCTTTTGTAGCTCGTGTACATCGTCAAAGTCGATAAAAGCGACGTGTTCAGGTGGTTCTAGGAATGATTTGGATGCCTGAAAAGTTTTGTTGGTATACGCATGGACTGTTGCTCTTGTAGTATCATACCGATGACGTGTGCCATCGACAACGGTAGCCTCGTCCGATGCAATATTCTGCTCTTCCAAACCTAAGAGAGTAGGTGTGCATACAAGTTCATTGTGTGCATTTCCAACAACATCCAAGATCAGACAGTCGGATTTACCTGCGCTTTTTCGCATACCACGACCGATCATCTGTGCGAATAGGTTACGAGACTTGGTCGGGCGCATAAGCAAGACGCAATCAATTCCCGGCATATCTGCGCCCTCTGTAAGAATTGCTGCACAGCGTGTAAGATAGACCCAAATCATTTTATGACTGCTGCAGAAACGTACCGCAATTAATTAGTACAGGAAAATCAGCGCGCTGAAATGACGAAAGCAGAGACTCACGCTCGGTCAAACGCATGGAGGCATGAATTCCACGAGCATCAATACCACGGACTTGAAACTCTTTTACAAGCGCATGTACATGTGCAACGTCCACGGCAAATACAAGCGTAGATTGACGCGTGGCACCTGCTAGATCCATCCATGAGCGAACGACCAATTCATTAACGTCAGGTCGATTGACCACATGTGCTAATGACGACACGACGTAGTCACTGGAGGTTGTCGACACTTTCGACAAATCAAAGTCAGCTCGAATCAATGTAAATCGCACGGGACATAACCACTGTTCGTCAATCATATCAAGAAAGTCTTTGTGGAAGACAATTTCTTCAAAGACGAGGCCCAAAGCCACGCCGTCATGTCGCGTAAAAGTAGCAGAGAATCCAATGATGGGCGTCGTTGCATCGGTGGTAGATCCATGCTTATTTGATGGTACAATCGCTTTGTGAAAGTGAGACAGAACCGATAGGTAGCTTGGCGACGTCGAATGATGGGCCTCGTCGACAATCACACACTTGAATTTGTGGGGGTTGTATTTCGCGAGACGTTTCGGCTGCCGCAGTGTCTGAACAGTCGCAACAGTAATGTCTGCTACGCCAGAAGCTACGTGACGCGCGCCCTGATCCATGTCCACAGTCATGTGAGGGAACATGCGTTTGGCGCGCTCAGCTGCTTGCTGTGCAAGTGTGATGCCGTTTACAAGGATCAGCGCATGTGATGTATTTGCTTCTCGTGAGAAAATGCGCGATACAAGTTCAAGAAACATCGTCGTTTTCCCGCTCCCGGTCGGTGCTGAGACCCCGATCCGCGTGAGGTGCTTTCGTTCGAGAGCGTCGATGCAGGCATCGACACATTCCTGTTGGTACGGACGAAGCTTGACTGACCCGGAGGTGCACATTCGAACACCGTAGTATCGCACTTCATAGAAGCGCGTTGCTAATGGCAACGCAATGGCGATGCGCCAACGCGCAACGCCACGCCAAGACGCCATCCATGAACGAGAGGGCAAGTGACAGATGTGTGGAAGAAAACACAAAGCAGTTAGGCTCAGGACAAAGTCGTTGGAATGGCCAGGACAAGATCTCTCGGACTAGGCACGTATGGCGGAGACTTTGCGCCCGACATGTCTTTCCACACGTGCCAACAATCTCGATTACGACGATGATTTGTCAATTTCTCCACGGTCATAGGATAAGATTTTTTAAACGTGGTCCCTCCGCGCCTCTTGTCAAGGTTTGGAACAGTCCAAAAGCAATCAACATTCAACTTTCCTTACGACTCACAACCTCCCACGTCGCATTCTAGTGCGAATTGCTGTAGTATTATGAGTACCAGAGCTGCATCCCATGCTGGAACTTGGTATTCCTCTCAACGTACGTATGCATGTCGCTGATGAGCGAGGTGATGATCTCGATCAGGCACTCTTTCAGTGGCTGAAAACAGCAGCTGAAACAACTACGAACGACGCGAATACTCCATCTGTGGCTCTTAATCCTATGGCAAAAGGGTGTAAGGCTATCATCGCACCGTACGTGATAGTGCAAGGCTGATTTTATACAGGCACGCTGGCTACACATTCTCAGGATCATCAGCCGCCTGGGCGTACGGCTGCATCCGCCCAGACGACATGTATGTATGATGCCTGTATTCGCGCAATAAAGGCTGGTTGGAAAAAAGGTCCGTCGATTCTGACATTTTTTCAGTGATCGAGTGTTTGTTCTGGGTCCTTCTCACGTTACGTATCTGCAAGGATGTGCCCTATCGCCTTTCAAAAAATTCGCCACGCCTTTGGGTGATCTTGAGGTGGACGAGGGTGTCGTTCAGCAACTCCGCAGTACGAAGATGTTTGCAATGATGTCGGAAGAAGTCGATGAGGCAGAACACAGTATCGAGATGCACCTGCCTTACATATACAAAGTGTGGGGCGAGCGCGATGTAAAAATTGTGCCCGTGCTTGTTGGGCATCTGCCAGAGCAGATGGATTTCGCATATGCTTTATGCTTTGCCCAGTACTTCGCTGACCCGCGTACGCTTTTTGTCATATCAAGTGACTTTTGCCATTGGGGTAGCCGCTTCCAATACACGTGGTATCAGCCTACGTCTACAAGCAAGGGCATCATGCTCTCGTCGGCGAACAAGAGCTGTATCGAACCGAAAATGCCAATTTACCAATCCATTCAAAACTTGGATGCCGAAGGCATGTCGGCCATTAGCTTTAATAAGCACGGCTCGCGACGTGCACGACAAGCATTCACAATGCACTTGACGAAAACGGGGAACACAATCTGTGGTCGTAACCCGATTCTTCTTCTGCTCACGATTCTCGAGATTCTCGAAGATCGCGGTGCCATGTTCGAATGTCGCTTCACTCATTATAAGGTACGTTCTTTTCCGCATGAAATCATGCATCCACAAGCACATATATATTTATTAATCTTGTCTTGATGTGCGTGGTACTAACAAGCATCATGCAGCAAAGTAACGCCTGTTGTCATGTGCAAGACAGTTCAGTATCCTATGCTACCGCTTATATCCGCTCATCCACCCAGTGAGGCTTGGCTGCAGCACGTTGAGTGTGGATCCTGGACATACGGTCCCGAAGCACATCAATCGCTTCGTCGCCTGAATCCGTGTCAATGGCCACATCACAACAGAACTATGATTTTTCTCAAATTTTACGCACCTGATACGAGCTCTTCGTCATGGAATGTCTGCACATGTGATACATCCACACCATTTTGTCGGTCCTTTTCAATTCCATCGAGCAGGCGAGAGGAAAAGGCTGCCTCAGTCGATAGCGCTGCATACCGACGATTGGCTTCGACTTCTTGATAGTATGGACGAATGTGCACATTGTGCCAGTTGATTTTGCTGCCTAGGCCACTTGTGGTTTCCTCTGATGAGGGCGCATCCTTGGCATGCTCGCGCTCCCACTCCTCACAGATAGACCAGTCAGCATTTTCCACGAAATATCGTGCCCGATGCTCCATGACACTTTGCATTTGTGTCTGTTGTGCCATGAGGTCAATGATACGCGCATCAGACACCTCCGTCTCACTCTTGGCGTTAGGGTCCAAAACGGACGGAGCAACGGGCACTTGCGGATCAAAGTCAAGAATGTCAATGTCTAGCCAAGAAGCACTGCTCTTTGACATCCACGCATCCTGCTCCTCACTGCGAACTGCATATGCTAGTAAGCCTGTTGGAGAAAAACGTGTTAGTGGACTTGATCAAAATTCAAAACGTACTGGGATCCCATGCGCCGAGCGCTACAGTCGCTTGCCTGTCCTTTTCGCCACGCGCGTCATAGCGAAACTCGATCAAATGGATCGGAAGCATGACTGGATAGCAAGCGAACATATCGAACGAAAGTTTGTCAAGCTCCATTCGAAGCATAGCCTTTGTATCGTCAGACCGGCTTGTGTCAAGATTCGCCACTTGAATCTCAACACCAGGTAGAATCGTGAATCGCCGATTAATATGCAATGCAGGACCTTCCGAAAGTAGATCGACCATCGAAGTACGAAGGTCTGCCGCCTTGCAAATATCTGGTAGCGATAATGGAGATATGTTAAATGGGAGCACAGTAATCCCTTCTGGAATCTCAACGTCAGGGAATAGATGGCGTTGGCGTGAAAAAGGTGTATATGTCATGGGCTCGTCATTCGGCGTGATAAGGGCCTGTGTTGGAGGAGGCGAGCTGTCTGTGCGAGGGGGAGGAGGTCGAAGTGGTAGAGTGTCCATAGGCTTCCATGCATTGCCTGGGAAAGTTGAATTGGTCGAAATAAATGATGCTCGTGCTGAACCATTATCACCACGGCATGGAAGATGGAACATGGCGTCGACTACCCACATAGGCACGTACACTGCTCGCGAAGACACATAACGCATAACCGATTCTTCCGAATCGGTAAGCCAACCAAGACCGAGTGCCTGTGAGACTGCAAAACCAGCGCCACCCCAGCGACCCTTGATGGTAGGCAAGAGCTGCTCCAGTGCGGCAAGACGTGCACGATAAATAGCATCCGCGGAGGAAAGCTGGAAGTCCAATGCCGACACTTTATTTTGCCGAACACTCAACGAGTTGGAGAATGAACGACACAACATATTTGGCAAGACCTTACCGCGTGCTGTCGGCCGCATCACGACGCGCGCGAGAGTTGTCGCCGGCATAATACGAGCTAATAAATGGCCGTGCACAACTATCTCAAAGTGTGCAGACATGCGGCGAGACACACGAGAGCTACGGTAATAATCACGTGATATGCCCCAGGCACGGCGCGAATCAGGGACCATTATCTGGCTTTCTGCTTAGGATCGGAGGTCTGAGGGTAACCGACACTGAGATCCACCATGATAATTAGTCTTGTGATAAAAAATAGAATGCCTTGTAAGCTCCTCTAGCTCCAGCGATGGTTTCGTGATTTTCATGTGCCTATTTTTTGTGCGAAATTCATAGATATAGAAGTCATCAGGGACACAGTCATGAATGCTGATATGGTTTGGCTTGCTTAGGCAGCTGACGTATGAAGGTGAACACAACGAATCAAGCCGGCGCGCGTGATATCGGATAGTCAAAGCGCCGTTACGCAAACGAACTCCCAAATACACGACCTCATCAGCACTATTACGTGTGGCTCGCCTACCACCCTTACATACGCGTCAAATATTGCATTGGATACGAGCCGTAAACCGGCCGTCTTCTCAACGAAGCTTGCACGTGCTGTCATGCAAGGTCTATGTCCGTAGAGCCACTGGAATTAGTCTTCAATTTTGTGCATTACTTGGCGTGCACCTCCTTCCCGAGATTGAGCGACAGGCTATAATTACACCAATCTATAGGCGAGCTTATCGAATCACTGGCCCTCGCTCTATTTGATTACAAACGCACAGTTGAAACGTCCAATTATTTGTGAACATGATCACGTGAATTTCAAGCCAACCTTCCCTACTAGGACGTGCTTTATTTTACCATCGGAAAATGCATCGACAATATATGAGATTTCAGGTCTTGCATAAAATATGTATCTCCGCAAGAAGGTTTTTATGCAAATTAGGAAATAGGCTACAGCAATATTGTTTATGAAATCGGGCTGTGAGATTTCGTTTATCGATATAAACAGCCTACCTGTCGGTCAATTTGTTCGGCGTAGCGAAGCTCGCCAGAAATCTGATTGCTAGCGATTGAGTTCGGACCTACCATGCACTTTACCCGAACGTGGATTAGCTGCGCATTCGCACTTACAAGCCTTTTAGCTCAGCTTGTATCGATTGCCCAAGCACAAGGCTCTCCAGAGGCGCAGGCGGCTGTAGAGGAACTGGGCAAGACAGACCCGATTGCGGCCGCCCAGAAAATTCTCGAGTTTCCTGGGATTTTTGATCCTGATCAGTCATTGTGGGCTTCGGATGCAAACATAACCGGTACTGGTGATTTACAACAAGTTCCGTGGTCGCGCGGTGCATTTTTCACCTGGAATCCTTGGACAATTGGGACTTACGAGACGGGCTATCTATGGCTACCTGAAAGGTTCAACATGTTTAAGCTGAACCGATCACTTGTGGTGTCGAAGAGCGGCGACGATATTGCCATTGATCCCTTCTATGTGAACAAGCACTACGATCCAGAAAAAATTGAACGTGCTATCGTTTTGATACCCGGTCAATGGCGTGATTCTTGGAAGTATTTGAACCTTCTGGGTAACGCATACCGTGTAGCACAAAAGTATCCAGAGCTTAATGTTGGTTCGGACAAGGTGCTAATGCTGTCGCCCACATTCATGGATGAGATAGACCGTAAAAGGGGTGCGATGAAGAAAAATGAAATCACATTCCAAAAAGCCGGCTGGTCGGCCGGTGGCACAGTGCGTCATCCACGGGCATTCAAGCACATGAGCTCATTTGATGTTCTGGACTTCTATGTTTCAATGCTTCTTGACAGGCAACAATTCCCGAACATGAAGACAGTTACGGTTGCCGGTCACTCGATGGGTGGTCAAACATCGATGCACTATGCCATGTTACGGGATCTGACCGATGAAGACGCTCGTTTGAAATACTGGGTTGGTAATCCAGGCTCTTACGTGTGGCTCAATGACACACGCCCCTTTAGCACTGCGAAATGTCCCGAATACGGCGAATGGCCTTACGGCATGTCGGTACACAAGAGTATTCCCCGGTACGGACGCAAAGGGTCAGGCAAGAATGGAGTTCATCGTATCGAAAATTTCTTGAAACGTCGCATCCATTTCTCTGTCTCACTTGATGATAATGGCCACGGCCCGGAAAACTGCAAGGCGAATGCTCAAGGGGTCTCTCGTGTGTGCCGTGCTGCCGAATGGGTTGCCCAGCGGGGTAATTCGACGGAGGGTTGGTCTAAATCGCACACTATTGACTTTATCCCTGGTGTGTCTCATCAAGACTATCCTGTCATTGCTTATTATGGTACCCTCAAGTTCCTTTTCACTGACCAAGAGTAAATGAATTACAGACTGATGAGTAAGAATGGAAAGCTTGTGGAGAAGGGTCTCCCTGAATCGATCGCATTTTATCCTGTCTTCGGCAGTTGCTCACTATTTGGTTTCTACTCGAATGTTACTGTAGTTGCGACAGGTCTTCAGAGCTTTTGCTGCCTTGCTACGCTCTGTGGCGTGTTCTGTAACATGTACATGTTGATAGACAATCGAAAACAGCTTTTTTTTTTTTTTTTGCTTTTGACGCCATACAAGTATGCACGACTTGGCACAACTACGCATATATCAAATAAAGTCTTGTTATTCAAAGCATAGATATTATAGTTCATCCTCGTCATCTTCCTCGTTTTCGTCCACCAAAGACATAGATGCCTCGACAATCAGGTTCGCACTAGGCCCAAGTCCCTCAATGTCCTGAAGTTGCATTGAGAGATGCTCTAGTGGTAGCACACGGCGAGGATAAGTCTGTACAAGGTGGAACTTGTACGTGTGAACGTACGAAGTATCCATTTTAGGAAGCGAATGTTGCAAAGGAAGAACATCAATGGTATCAACATACGCATACAACTGCTCTAACGTATCAGAGGAGCGGAATCGGCGCTGGAGATTGCGCCCATCCGGCATCTTGACAGAGATGCGAATTGCAGGTGCTAAACCCACGTCAGGCTCTTTTGGCACAAGAGATGCACGTGCCCATGAGCGCCATTGTGCATGAAGCGCATGTTGATGAGCACGCTCTGCCTCGGCAGCCGCTTGTGACTGTTGCTTCTCCATCTGACGCTCGTGCTCAGCTCGGCTGCGAAGTACCCGGGCTTGATCACGTTGACTTGCTTCCTCATACGCTCGATCTTGTTCCATCCTGAGATCTCGTTCCATATCCCTGTGCCGACGTTCGCGTCGTAGCTGAGTAAGGTAAGAGTATGTGCGAGGCAGCAAAACGTCCGTGATGTGTGCGGAAAGTGCAGAAGCTGAAAGGACGGTGTGTGGTGATCCTTCGATCCGGGATAGCACTGTTGGGTGCGGTACGATCGTTCCACGCGAGCGAGAACGACGCGGTTGCAGTGCAATGAATGCAATAAACGGATATGTGCTTGCCTCGAGTAGTGTACCAACTCGGAACGCCTCTCGATCACGAATGTCGCCGCCCCACACGAGCAGGTCCGGCGACTGCAGCGTGCGCACAAGAGCAGGGTCTGTAAGCACGTGCTGGCGGAAGATTTGGTAGTCACTGTGCGCTTGGCTCGTTAGTATGACCACGAGGATTTGAAGATTATATTTTGCTCGGCGCAGTGCCTCTGAGTAGCTGCATCCAATGAACGGTGGAAGCGAGACACGCTGTATGGATGTGGCATCACGCGAGATGGAGCCATTCGTGTCGCGTTCGAGCTCGTCAATCCATACACGTGCACAGATGTCCGGGTCTTGTGCATACCGAGTGAGGCCATTGGATTCGGTGCCTTGCCTTTGCCCACTGAGGCGGTGAAGTAGACGGAAACACCAAAGCATTGTTGCGCCTACCAAAGAGACTGGCCATGAAACAAGACGTAAAACCCAAGCAAGCCACGATGTCGGCGCACCCTCGTGCATTCGTGCAGGGGTAGAGGCTGGTAGTGCGGCTGAGAGCGACGTAGCAGCGGGCTCTGTTGATGCGCGCGCTGCGAACATAGAATCCTGCAACGATGTCGTCGCTGATGCCGCCGGCATCTGCGAGGAGACACGCATTTCAGCTGTGTGCGCGTCACGTATGGCCTCCGCTGCAGCATTCACGTCCCCATGCTCAACATCTAGCATCATCTGCAGGGTCTCGTCGTCAGGCTGTTGTGCTGCGGGTATGTCTCGCTGCATCAGCTCCGCACGAAGCTGTACAAGCAGTGTGTCGTTCGTCATGAGACACGGCTGTCGATCAAGTGCTCACGGCGCCTGACGTTGCCAAACTGGCCGGCTACTCAACTGTATAAGCGACGAGTGAATTGTGGGGTTGCAAATTCGTCTACGTGTACATACATGTGTATATTGAATCACACCCAGGGCAAAAGGACCATTGGATTTGCCCATGAGCACGTTCGACATCCCACTCGGCCGATCGAGCCAGGGCCTGGTACGTGCGTTTCGGTGGAGGGTGGTAGGTGGCAAGGTGGGAAGAAAGGAAGGAAAGATGGTAACAAACTGCGGGTAGACGCACATACCAACCGTTGAGAAAAGGACTGTGTCGCTGAGCGTGTATGGGAAAACGGCAACATCTATGACTCAGCGAAACACGCGCGCGTGCACACTACGCTTCCTTCGATGCATTACGAATGTAAGAAATGCCTGTATCAGATGAAAGATCCCAAAACGGATCGTGGGATGCCGGCTTGGATGACGACAATGTTTCAAGTTCGCGAGGCGAGGCCGCATGTTCGAAACGCTTGATCAGAGCCACGCGGTTCATATGTAGTCGCCGGCGAATCGAGATGTCTTCATCACAGTTTGCCCACATTGAGCGCTCGATAATGTGACGGATGAGCGAATGGATCAGGGAGTACAATTGGTTGCACATGAGGGCAAAAGTAAACGAAACGATCCAGAGTCGGATTCGATGCGAAATACTCGCATCTCTGGGTCGGAAGGGATTTTTGCTGTTTGGCTTGAGTGCATCAAACATGAAGAGCATAGATGCATTGGTAAATACAGAGAGCTGCACAAGAATGGATAACACACTCATCCAACTGCCGATCGACTCGACACGGCGTGGAAAAGGTCGACGCATGTTGATCACAAGCTTGTACGCGTCAGAACGCAGCTCAAAAAAGTTGTTAACGAGGCCCATCACAGGAGCAAGAGGCCATAGCACCGACCAAAGAACAATCACACCCAACTGCGTTGCCATCTCGGCATAATCCGTAAACTCATCATACACATCCAAATCGAATTCATTCTGTACGCGCTCCAGAAATTCTTGGTCCGGATTGGTTTTGGCGAATTCAGCTCGCCGAGCCTTCACACTAGCAGGTCTCCGGAAGCGCTTCATAAGCCTGTCGAAGTAACGTATCACCATGGGCAACAGCACCTCGGACGCCGTGTCTGTGATCTGCTCTGTGACACACATGGCAAACAGCTGTGCATGAAGACGATTTGGACTTACGCGGAAGTTCATCGTGCTGCCCTTGTGTTCGTACGTGCCATTTGATACGATGGAAAATAATCTCGTCAAATACCCTTTCTGGTACAGCTGATTGATTAAGAACTCGCCAAAAGGAATGTAGATGTAGGCTGTCAAAGCAAGAATGCCGTATGTGACAACAGATTGCATGCCAAAAATTTTAAACGTGAGACTCGCTCGAAATTTGTTCGCCGTCGCATGGTTCTCAAAGTCTGTCATAGCCTGCGCAGCCGCACGCCAGGCCGACTGGATGATTGGAATGCAAGTCGAAAACAGAACAGTAGGGACGAGCGGGACAAATGACTTTCCTGGGCCATCGTATACCTCAGTCACAACAATCTCAATCAAGAACAAAACAGACATGGTGCAGAGAAGCAGAACAATAAACAGGATCGTAATAGGCAGGCAAGAAAAGAAGCGTGCATCGCGACGCCAGTTTTCAAATACTTCTTCCGACTCGCCTGTGATGGCACTGCGTGTCGTAGTGCGAGGACGAAAACCCTCATGTCGCTGAGACACGGACGACACACCTGTCATGCCCCAGTGAACAGCAAGCATACGTTCTCGTATGCGCCATATCTCGACGAAGACCGTCGCCCATACAATTAGAAGGAACGCATACATGCGATTGTATGTCTGATCGCTTGCCCAAAAAATCAGACCGAGCACCGAGATGGGCGCAAGTGCCAAAAAGTATGTGTTGAGGAATGAGAAATACATGGCGATGTCGACGCCAAATTGATCGCGTAGTTTATCGAATTCGTGTTGTCCAATTCCATAGAAAAAGGAGGAAAGAGACATTTTGGACCATGACGAAATCCATGCGCGATTAAATTCTTTGTCATGTAGTGGCAACATGTCCATAACATGCGGGAACTCGGCACATTTGGGAGAGATTCCAGCGCCACGATGTTTCTGTGGCGAGTCTTTATAAGGAGCAGCGATGCGTATTTGCGTATATCTTACGCGCTGTGCCGGTTTGAACGCTTCGTCTTGATTCAGCCGACTTGACGTCACAACGCCATGCAAAAAGTCATGCACCCGTTCTGAGTGCCGCATCTGGCGCAACAGATGCTCAGGACAACGTACAAAGATCAGCACTTGTCCTCGCACTCGCGGTCCTGCGCGAGAAATGCATGACAGGCCAACCTCACGCAAGCGCTCCATCAACCGCTCAAGTTCTTGCGCACGTTCCTCCAGAAGCTCCATGGGCGCTCGCTTCCTTCCTTCCGCATATGCTTGGGGCATTCCCTCGAATTTAATGACCATGTCTGCCCCGTGTCCTTGGTTCGCCGCAGACTTGGAAGCAGAAGTCATTGTCGTATCCACGCTGGCTGCCAAACCAATGTCCGTGCCCGTGGCGTGTGTCGTGCTCACTGACATGACGGAGAAGTGGAGAAAAGTCAAGATCCTCAAGCGAAGTGGATGTTTGGCATTGAACCAAGCGTCGTGTAGCAGAAGTAGTAAGCTTCGCCGCAGAACTAGCAGTCATACGAAAATCACTACTTTTGTCAAACAGATCACACTAACTCAAATGTGCTTACCTACGACTGCTGCTTTTTTGCTGTATGCCTTGAATCATTTGGTACAGAAAGAGTAGGAAGTGCGCGGCAATTTTAGGACAAACAAATTCATAGATACTTCAATAACCATTGCGGAACTATCCAAAATACTAAATGAACTCAGTGCAAAAGTAAGGCATTCTTGACGAATATCACATACAACAAGCTGGGAGCGAAAGGAGATGCTCGGCTAGCGCTGTCAAATTATGCCTCGCATCCATCACGGCATCATCACCATTCGTTGGGATAGGAGCACAAAGCTGTGGCTTAATTCGTGAAATGAGACTGCTCTGTGAAGAGATAATTAGAGGGAGAAGGGAGAGAGAGAGAGAGAGACTGACTGTCTGTCTGTCTGTGTGTACTAGTGTCCTCGTTACAAGAAAGCATTCATAGGACAACGGCTGGTGCAGGCGGAGCGATGGATGACTCCTGCATCTCTTTATCAGGGGAGGCGAATCCCTTGCGCTCGGACGTGTCAAAGGGGACAACCCTCGCATCTGCTGAAGATGTTTGCGATGATGGCACGGGTGGATAAGAGTGGTGGCGCAACAAGAGAAGATCAGGTGGTTCAAGCCCCTCCTTAGCGCGAGAAAATGGCAAATGACCATTATGCAAAGGTTCGTAATGCGTTGAATGACCCTCTTCTTGCGAGGTAGTATGTTCAGAAGTTGATGGTAGCGCGTTTTCATGCGTACTTGTTTCATCAGGCTCTTCCCACATGAGAAAGCGGCCAAGGAATGTTTTTGGTTGCGACCCCTTCGTAAGACGAGGAAACAGACGCATTTTGTGTGTGTGTTTCATCACACGAGGACCAAAGTAAGTAATTGGAATAGTGATACCATGTGTGAGGACAGACGAAAATACACAGAATAACACGACCGGTGACGTAATACGCCGAAGATGATCGCGTGTGTGATCATCAGGAACAGAGCGAATGGCAACCTCAATATAGTACACAGCACCGACGCCAATAGGTCCAAACCATCCCATAAATGCACCCTGAGACCATGAATGCACGGCTGGGATGATCTTGTGAGTGGCTAGTATCCACGGTGGCCGACGAAGTAGAATGACCGTGATACCTAGTAACACCATGCGCCAGCCTGAGAGTCCAAGTTCTTCATTACTATAATCTTGCCAGGGTATAATCATACCAATGTACATGAAGATCGCCACGTTCAAGAGCATGTCAATAATCTCTTGAAAGTCCGTCTCCTCCTGCCTCAGACGGAACCAGTCGTCCCATGTAAATACATTGCCGACCACAAAGCAGGCGAGAATGTCATCCGTGCCAAATAGGCCTGCTGTGCCAACCGTAAAGAGGGCCAGGCCAAATCCATAGCCAAAAAAGTTTGACATGTCGATCAGCTTGTGCTCAGCAGCCCAACGAAGGGACTTGCGTGCCACGTAGCCCACGACTATCCCATATGCGATTGATAAAGCAATATCGTAGACAACGATTCCATAAAACCATCGCCATACCTCACCGCCAACCGACTCGCCACGGTCCTGACCTGTTCGGGCGAGCAAGACGACAGCTAAAAACATGAATGGAAATCCCAGGCCATCATTTGCGCCACTCTCCGCAAGAATGATATGCCTAACATTCTCAGGCACATGCTCCTCTGCATACTGGCCGGAAGTGATCGAGCTGGCCAACACTGGGTCTGTCGGCGTCACGGCGGAGGAAATGCACAACGCCTCTAGAAACGTTAAATTCTTTACCAGACCCCAGATCAGTAGTGCCGTAATAAACCAAGCGATTGTCATAATGAGCACAAGAAGCACAGAGAGACTTTTCCATTCCTTCTGCACATATTTTTCCGGCAATGCGATCCCGGTGAAAAGAACTTGCACAGCTATCACGATGCGTGTGAGTTCATACGTCACCTGATTCACAGTGCTTTCACTCGCCCAATCGTACGGATTGACCCAATTTAAAACGTGTGGGCCTATAATAATGCTGCATGGTGAGCTTCTCTGAACGATACATACCCAACTGTGACGGCTAACAAAGGCTCCGACAAGTAAATGCGCTCCTTTACGAAATAACTAATTAAGCCGTAGATGACGACGAAGCCTCCCATGATGGAAAAGCCTTTCGACACCTGGGACAGCTCCGTTTCAATGATATCTATCATACAAAGTCACCACCAATATGTTGTTGAAAAAAATTGACGCTTGTGAAAATGCAAGTGGATGGGCAAAAATACTTTATTTCATTTGAGGGGGGGCGACATCCGACGTAAGCATCTACGGTTGCATGACTGTAGGCCAAATGTCCATGTTGGAGATTGACATCGTCTCCACAACACTTCCAAACACGCAGGCCTTAATTGATCTTCTCACCGAATGAAGACTGCAGCGGTGGAAATGAAGACGCTGAAGCCCAAATATGATGAGGTTAACTGACTAGCACACAAACAAATGCACATGCAAAAACGAGATCATCATCACTGAATAGAATTCATGTTCATCTAGCGTAGAGCCCACCTGTCGTCAATAACTCACTTTTGCGTTACGCACATCTGTACATCAAATAGTTCTGGCGGAAAGCCAAGTTGCACCTCTGATCGAACGACGGAAAGACCAGCTTCCCGGAAAATGCGCTCATACAATGTACGCGAGCGTGTCACCGAATAATCCTCGGAGTCGTACCAACTTGCCTCACCACCGTCGTCGGCGTCTCGACAGACGTTTTCCTTTACAAAAATCACACCGCCATCGCATGTGAAAGTCGCATCGCCACCGGAACTGGGCGGACGAAGTGTGGTCTTCGCATCCTTGAGAAAAAGAATCAAGTCCGCCTCTGATAAATGCTGCAAACACCATTGACAAAGAACAATGTCATACAGAACAGGTTTCACTGGTGGCTCCGTCACCTTACCTTGCATGTATGATGGTGGTGGAGCTGTAGAGCGTTGATGAGGGGTATCTTGGGAAGACATGGGGTCAGCCACACGGAATTCTTGCAGGGTAGAGGTGTGAAAGTACACGGCTTTCCGGGCACAGAATGGCGATTGTTCAACAGAAAGCTGCAGTGGCTTCCAACTAGCAGAACGGCGTTTGGCTTCTTGCAGAAACTTCAAGACAGGTTCAACCATGTGCACTTCGTCTACGAGAGGCAAAAGCACATGTTCAGTTACGCGTCCTACGCCCGCACCGCAATCAAGTGCACGTGTGACCGTCTTCCCTTTGCCACCGCGCTGTCTAATTCGCTCATGTGTCCACATCTGTGGTGATTCATTAAGCGCAGGTGGTGGTGTGCTACTCAAATAAGGGAGGGTGCGAAGAAGAAATGTGCGTGAACCAAGAGCATCCACTCGAGGTAAAGTGCCATTACCATAACCACCTAAAACACCATCAACAGTCGCGGGAACCCCCTCCCAATATTCAACACCCTTGGCTACATTCGGACTCGGATGTATTTGTCGTATAGTGGTCATAGGGATGGGATGATGATGGTGTATAAACAGGTCGTACCAAAGCAGGCTAGGACAACTTGATTTCTTTTTCTTCATTTATTTCCACACATGTCTAAGGATTTAAGTGACCCTTTCCACACGTCTACGTCGCCTCATGGAGACACAAATCTTACATTCGAATAACTTATAGCGACGGCCCTAAGATGACGTGAATTTCTAACACGCTTAAAGCACCTGCCATAGACGCCCACTCATCACCGGTCCAAACTTCGATTTACTACCATTGCCTACGAAGGAGCAGAGTCCCTCGCAGGTGCACCGACCCAGTTCCGTAGAAATTTGTTGAAAGCTGTGGGGAACTGAATATGGATAGCATGTCCCGCCCCGGGCCATACGTGGTACTCAGCATCGGGCATCTTTTTATGCATAAATCGTGAATGTCGAGGACTCACAAGCTGATCCCAGTCACCCGTAACAATGCCAACCTTTGGTATATTGTTGTTGATCTTCATGAGCTCTTTCGGAGGAACATGATGTGTCAAACAGGCCGACATCTGATACAAAGGACCCATTGCCGAGGGTGGAAGGACGAATTGTGAGCGCCATAACAATATGTCACGCATCACTTCGCCATTCTTACGACCTTGAGGGTCGGATTCATGCTTCTCTTCTTGCCAAGGTAGAGGAAAAAGTACATTTGCCATCCGGTTCACACGAGCTTCATTACGTGTGCGTCCGGACATAGAGGCAAAAATACTCTTTGTTAACGCAACTAGACCCATCGCAGGAGGCAATGGGCTGCCGTCGCCGCTAGTTGTACTGAGAAGAAGCAATGATGCAAGTCGCTGTGGATTTTGACGAGCAATTTCCAACGAAATCATCCCACCCATGGACACACCTACGAGGTGGACAGACTTGTCCTCCGTCCATCCAATATGATCGAGCACCTCCAACACATCTTTTGCCATCTCACATGTTGTATAGCGCTGTGCAGGCGAACTAGTATTACCATAACCTCGGTTATCCAGTACCAGGACTGAGCACGACGGATCACTACCGAACTCCTCGACTTGGTCGAGCCAGCTAAAACACGAGTTTGCAAGTCCCATAATTAGTGCGATACGTCTAGCACCAGTACCATGCATTTCAAAAAACATGTCGAATCCAGGTTCTTCACCTGGTCTCGCTGGTGGCACACGGCTCCTGGCAACACGCACAGGACCCTTTTTTATCAGTGTCGCCGGGTTGAACACAGATGGTCTATAGGACAGACCAGCTAGTTCTTTTGCCTGTTCTAACAGCTGCAGTGTTGCTCCTTTAAACACGGCGCCGTAGGGGGGTGGCGGAAGTCCCGGCATGAGAGGTGATGGACGAATCGCACGAAAGGACGAATGGGGACTGAGACAAGTTGATGGAGAAATTGGACGAGAGTACGCGTATGTGTGTGTGTGTGCGTGTGTATGTGGAGATATGTGGAGGTGTCTTCGCTCACGTCACTGATTCGAGCATGATTTAAGTACGAACATGGGACGGCATGAGGGCCAGTCACGAAGTGACATGCATGTTAGGGTGGAGATGACAGGATGGTACGCGGCCGAAGGCACCATAGAAAAATAGGCTCTATCTCGAACCAAAGGTCGCCCTTCTTGGGACAGAATCGTTCGCACTTGCACCAGCTTGATGAACAATGCGCCTGATCGTGCATGAAGGCGTCAAGGCGGCACTGCAGGCTGGACGGCCCGTTGTTGCACTAGAATCAACTATCATCACACATGGCCTACCACGGCCTATCAATTATGAGATGGCGGTCGCTGCCCAAGATCAGATTCGCCGCGTTGGTGCAGAGCCAGCGACTATAGCTATCCTGGATGGCCGCGCTCACATTGGTCTTGACAGGTCACAACTCATGCGCATTTCCGATAGTGACCCTGCGCGAACCATCAAAGCAGGCCGAGGAAGCCTCGCACAAGTTCTTGCCCAAGGTCGAGGCTGGATCGGCGGCACGACCGTCAGTGGGACCATGGCCTTAGCGCAAAGAGCAGGAATTCGCATTTTTGCTACGGGAGGGATTGGCGGCGTTCATCGCGGTGCGGAGTCATGTACGTTTCCTATGCTCCTATCTCACAGCTTCCAAAGCCATGGATGTGTCAGCCGATTTGACCGAGCTAGGTCGGACCCGTGTGGCTGTATTTTGTTCAGGTGCCAAGTCAATTTTGGATATTCCACGAACCCTTGAATACCTCGAGACACAGGGCGTTCCAGTATATACTTTCAATCCATCGGGTGAGTTTCCATGCTTCTACACAGCCAAGTCGGGTTGTTGTGTGCCGATCATGTCGAGTGTCGAGCAAGCTGCTGAAGTGATAGCTTGCAATGAGGCGCTGCAACTTGAGAATGGTATGGTCTTTGGCGTTCCGATCCCTCGTGAGTTTGAATCTGACGGTGACGAGATCCAAATGGCTGTTGAGCAGGCCATACGCGAAAGCCACGAACAGGGAATTTACCGACTGGGAAAACAAGTCACACCGTGGCTTCTTCGCCGTGTTGGCCAACTGGCCCGAAACTCTATCCGAAGTAACGTAGGTCTTGTGCTGAACAATGCGCGCACGGCTGCACAGTGCGCTGTTGCACTTGCTGGTCCGCAACATTCGTCTGTTGCGCAGGTGTGCGACGGTCATGGGCCAAAAAAGACGTCTCAAGTGATGGTATTTGGCTGTGCTTCTGTGGATATCACCGCACAATCACAACAAAAACAAATGTTTGCATCGTCGACGACGCCGGGACGAATCCACGCGTCAGCTGGTGGTGTAGCGCACAATGTTGCCAGAGCCACCCATGCTCTCATCAAAGATAAGCAGGCAGTAGTTTTGGTTGCTCCGATGGCTAACGACGTCTTCGGTAAGGTGCTTCTACAAGACATGCTCACTGTGTCTTGCCTGCGTACAGACGCGCTCGTCCCCAGTTCTCACACGGCTATATGCAACCTTTTGCTTAGCGCACATGGCGAACTTATTCATGGAATCGCAGACATGGAGGTGGTCGAAAAGTCGCTCACGCCACAAGTTGTCACCGAAAAACTCCGTCAGTATAGGCCCCAGTTTATTGCAGCCGATGCGAACTTGAGCCCTGCCTCACTAGCTGCCATTCTATTGCACGCTAAAAGCGAGCGTATTACATACTTATACGAGCCAACATCTGTGATGAAATGCGAGCGAATCATTGAGGCGATGCAAATTCTTCAGCAAATGCACATGGTTCCTATTATGACGCCCAACCAGTACGAACTTGCGCGCATGGCAGCTCGAATCCGCCATGTATCTCCACGGGTGTTGAATACTATGCAAATCAACGATCTCTCAAATTCAACACAATTACCTCAAGAATTGATCGAGGACGCATTGACCATGACTGTTGTTGCACATACACAATTCATCAAACTTGGTGCGCGCGGCGTGCTTCTAGTCACGCAAAATTCAGTTGGACAGCCCTACGACGTGAATGTTGTGCATATACCAGCTACGAAAATACCCTCAGACAAATCTCTTAACAGCACAGGGGCTGGGGATTCGTTTGCTGGAGCGGTCGTTGCGCATTTAAACACGTTAGACACTGGATTTAACCAGCTTACACTTCAAGACCTGATTCAACTAGTACACAGGGGCCAACGTGCAGCAGCTCGCTCCTTGACGAGCTCGAAAGCCGTTGCTGATGAAATTTAGGTACCTTGATAATGCAGAGGGGCTTCATACGTCTACGTTGGGTCTATGTCGTATCGCCATCGGCCTGGTGTCAGAGAGAGGGTTATGAGAGGCAAGCTGATCAGACAATGTTTTGTCACGTGATGCAAGATCTCAGTACTTGGAAGTTCGTCGCATTACTGATGCGGCTCCTAAGATTTTATCTTGGGTTCTATCGAGACAGGGAACATGCTGACGCTCACGAGGTTTCTCCGCTTTCTCATACTAGCGACACTGCTACTTCTTATTCCAGCATTCGTGTACTTGTCACAGGGAACTTCGTCTCCTGTCCGCGACCCAAAGACGGGCGAATGGATCTGGCAGGGCATGCTCCAATCTATTCAAGGCCATGGACCTTATGAAAACAATCCACCACAAGAGAGGCCTTATCATCCTCTCACAGACTGGAGAAAGCTTCTTAACAATGTAATGCCGACCCACCCAGCTAAGGAGCACAATTATAACAACCAGCACCGGCCAGTTTTGCCACCGCAAAAGACAGAACCGGCAGTACCAGAGCCGGTCCGATTCGGCCACACGAGTGCAGTGCTATCGTCCCTTGACGTGCCCGCGGTCAAAATCGAGCCAAAGGTGGATGGAGCCTATGCACCTGCAATGACCAATGCGACAGCAAAGGCAGAACTCGGTCGATCTACATGGAGATTCCTACACACAATGATGGCGCGATTTCCTGAGAATCCGACCCCACAACAAAGTGAAGATCTGCGCAAATTCATCCACTTGTTCTCTCTACTATACCCATGCGGAGACTGCGCGGCGCACTTCCAGCAGCTACTCAAGGAATGGCCACCTCAAGTCGGCTCGCGGCATAACGCAGAGCTATGGCTATGCAATGCGCACAACGCGGTTAACACGCGCCTGCACAAGCCTCAGTTTGACTGTACCAAACTGAACGAGACATATGACTGTGGCTGCGGCAGTACCGCCTCAAGTGTGCTTTCCGGCATAAACCCGCAAGATGCCAAGGGTAGTGCACATATATTGCCATTCTATATATAGTTGGTCCAACCACATCGAGACATGTTGCCCCGGTTTTTTCTCGACCGACAATTGACCGTGATGTGATCTCTCCGTGCGAGTGCGGCCACTTGCTTGTCAAACCAGGCTCGAAGGGCGGTGATTTTAGATAATCATGCATTATCTGGTCCGTGCTCCCATAAAATTCCATGGGGCCCACACACTGACAGGCACCAAGTCGGTGACACACGGGGACACTTCGAAATATAAATAGAGAAGCTGCGCGTCTCTTATGATCGTTACAACTACTCTTCAACATGGATATGCTCAACAATTTGACAGGTGGAAAAGGTACGTGTACTTATGAATACTCTTTATTTCTAACTTCGTTAGCTGGACAAGTACTTGACAAGCTGAACCCTGGTTCTCACGGCAGTAGCCACCAGGGTCACCAATCTGGTGGTTACGAATCGTCCAACGGGATGAACAGTCAGCAGGGCGGACATGGCTCGTCTGGTAGTATGACTGATGGCTCCAACGGCTACGGTGGGTCGTCCAGTGGATATGGCGGCTCCAACAGCTACGGCTCGAGTCGTATGGACAGTAATACTGGTGGCTATGGAGGTTCATCAGGAGGCTACAATGGATCAAACAGTTACGGCTCCAGCGGCTATGGCAACTCATCAGGTGGATACGGTGGCTCAGATAGCTATGGTTCATCAAGCATGGGTGGCAGCGCTGGTGGCTACGGCGCTTCCTCTGGTGGGATGAGCGGATCAAACAACTACGGTTCATCCGGTATGAGTGGTGGTATGGGTCACAGCCACCACCACGGATCTAGCAGTACGGGCACTGGCGGTGGTATGAACTCTAGCATGGGTTCATCGAGTGGTTATGGCGGTTCTTCTGGCTACGGCGACTCGTCCAGCGGCTATGGTGGCTCATCTGGCAGCTACGGCGGCGCGTCCGGCGGCCACGGCGACTCGTCTAGCGGCTATGGTGGCTCAACTGGCGGCTATGGTGGTTCGTCCGGAGGCTATGGCGGTTCGTCTGGCGGCTATGGCGGTTCATCTGGCGGCTATGGCGGTTCATCTGGCGGCTACGGTAATTCGTCCGAGGGCTACGGTGGTTCGTCTGGCGGCTATGGTGGCTCGTCCGGGGGCTTTGGTGGTTCATCGAGCGGTATGGGGTCGTCAGGAGGCTACGGCGGATCTGACAGCTTTGGATCATCAGGCATGGGTAGTGGTATGGGCCACCATAGCTCTGGCGGTATGGGTGGCTCTAACGGCTACACGTCCGGTGGTATGGGCGGTTCAGGCATGGGATCTGGAATGGGTTCCAACGGCTATGGTGGCTCATCTAACGGTATGGGAAGCGGTTCGGGTGGCTACAGCGGCTACGGCGGTGGATACTAAGTACGCTTGTTGTTTCAAGTCCTGTCCAATTGCACATACAACGCCTTTTTTATTTTCTTGTGATCTAACTGGCTTGTTTTATAAATTCGTGGAACTCCCTGGTACATCACAGCGCGTCCGTCCCATGAAGCTGACGGAGGATGTGTAAGTAAATATTCAAGTATATAAGCTTTGTATACGTACAGCAGGGACAATCACCTTGATCCATTCGTTACAAGTTTGCAAAAATGCGTGGCTCCCATAATCGACAGGACCATCTGGGCCCCACGCCCAAAATGAAGCTCCTGCATTGAGCACTAGTTCCCAACGATGATAGAGCGCGGGTGCACCGCATTCATCTTGATGTCGATCAGGAATATGAAGTGACACAGGGGCAGAAAGCTGGTCGGATTCATTCATGTGTAAGATGTCTTCCTGCTGTCGATGGGTACGATGAGCGGTCGCATGCTCTTCCTCGTCGCTTTCATCCTTGCCTATACAATCGCTGAAAGCATCCTCGTCATCATCCAATGAAAACCTGGATCCTTGTGTTGGAGCTGGCGGGGCTATTAAATGGCTTTGTGCGTTGCGACGAGGTTGATCGCCGATATGCTCGTACTCATTAGGCATCTCTGAGCACGCTAGCGCTCGAGACATATGAAAAAAGCCTAACTTGTAACCATCAGGGAGATATGCGCGAGTTCCATGGATATATCTGCCACGGAATGATGAAATAGCTTCGTCACTCTCATCAGGATCGAATCTGCTTGGGTTTGCACTTCCCATTGGGGCAAGATGGGGTTCAAGAGGCGACTCCATCAAAAGGTAGGTTCCAACAGGAGCAGGACCATTGTACTCGATAGAAAACGGCATAATATGTGCCTGGACTCTGGGCACAGCCTGCGCGCTAGAACTTGACGCGTTAAGTCGCACGGACGGTGGCAGAAATGCATTCAAACTCATGCTTCTCGACGCACACCATGCAATACGAACTATTTCAATTTAGTGGAAGTCGAGAAGCCACAGACGTGTCGTTGAGCGGTCAGTCAACAGATCTCAGGATCGCTGTGGTGGAGATTTGGGAATCGATTCGTTTCGAGTTGATGTGCATATTCTTAAACTATGTCAGAACATTAGCCGAGCCTGCAGTGCGAACAAAGCAGGTCATTATGTTTATTGCTTTTACTCACTAGTGTCTAGGAATTTCTTTGCATTAGTGCGAAGCCATTTCCAAGTCCAGTGAATACACATATGATCCTGTTAGCAGTGCGTCGAAGCCCTGCAGCATCATGACGAAAGTAGATCTCAGTGGCGACTTCGACTTGCGTATCACTAAATAGGCATAGGTTACCTTTCATGTACTTACACAGGCACTAAATCAAGATGGAAAGATGCGTTTGCTCAGCCATTCCTTACTCGAGGACGAGAAGAATCATAGTTTGTATGAAAGTGGCCTGTGTACGTTTGGCTACAAGTCTTGCAAGCGGTCGTCGAGCGGCTCTGCCGATGCTTCTGTAGATTGGGACGCTTCAGCCAATGTTGTAGAAGACTCTTCGTTGACCTCGTTTACTTCCGCTTGCTTCGCTGCATTTTGATTTGAGGCAGGGTATATGGTACGCTTGCGAGAATGGAGAAATGAGTCTAGGACCTTCTCAAGGTCCGTCGACAATTGTCCGTCACTGTTCAAAAGAGACACATGAACTTCTTTTGCATCACCCTCTTTCGCTGCCATCTTGTCCACGAACTGCAAAGTCTTATCGACAACTTGTTTATCGCCATTGTGCTTCACACCGTGGTGCTCATCGACCTTGTTCAGATACTCTTCCCGTTCCTTTTCATCGTCTGGCGTCACCAATCGGCACTGAATTTCATGTGGCTTTTGAACTTTAGGCGGCTGAAACATATTATCTTGGCATAATGCCTCGGTTTGGACGACAAGCACACTGACATGTTAGTCGATCGAAAGACGTACTAATTGCATGTGAGTACCTCAGCCAGATTAGTGATTCTTGTGGTAGGGCCGCAGTAATACTGAGACTGTTAGCGCTGCTTTTTACGTACTTTAACGGTTGTCATTCGAGGAAGGCCATTCAAGTCGCAAATTGTGCCGTTTTGCCACACCTGTTGTATATAGAGAGCATCATCGGTCCTGGGTGCCATGATTTCTTCCTCGAGATCAGCAGAGGGAACATCATAGTAGGGCGCAATCTGCGAGGTGACCCTGACATCACTATTCCACAGGCCTAGCAGGTAATATCCCTCTGGTAGTTGCTCTCCCCCTTCGACTTTGGCCACCACATTGTTATCATTCCAATCGTTACGTGGGAACTGGAGGATATACTTCTGGTATCGAAGAACATGCGAGAAATATCCGAATTCAATATTCAATGGCCTGTCGGTAAGGTTCTTAAGAAGCTCGAGTCCGCGTGTCAATATTCTGTCTGTCTCACTGCTCGATAGCATGCGCCTGTCGTCAGGGGCCTCGCTAACAAGCGTGTTATCGAAGAGAGGTACACGACATAAATATGTCTCTGCTTCAGTAATCCGATATACATTAAACTTGGCCTCGCCGTCCCAGTCAGCGTAGTCAGGCGATGTCAAAGCCGGTGTTCCTGGGAGTTCGCCAAGCCACTGCAAAGCTTCTGTCCTGGGAACTGTTCTGTTCTGAAAGCGAATCACATATTTGTCATGTAGCAAAATATTTGAAATTTCTTTCTTTGATTGCCCCCAGCATAGAGTGACACAGGCCAACAGCGGCAACAAGGCGGCAACCTTCATCTTGTTAATGAGCATGGAGCAGAACGCAAGCGAGGCTTGAACAAGATCGAGGTGGAGGTTCGTTGATTGCATTGTCCGTACAAGTTTGAGCGCATGTGTGGTACGTGCAGTATGTGCGACTACATAGTGAGTGGGCTTGGAGAAAAGGGTAGTAGGGAGCTTAGCGGTTTTCAGTCCCTCCAAAGCCCGCGCTTGTGTGAGCAGATGAAGAAGAGGCTATGCTATCGCTTTGAAGCTGCGTCGCTGCATCCCCATAATATACGCCGTGATGTGGCATGGTGCCATAGGCCGGGAACGGCCGGTATGCCTCATCGTACATGGGCTGAGGACCTGTTCTTCGGGAGCGGAAAAGATAGCCAGCGACGGCACCAAGCCCTAAAGCAGACAAAGTCCGAGTAACGGGAGACGAGAATGTCGAACCTGGATGCTTCTGGTATGGCGGAGGAGCATCATTAGACCCTGCGTCTGGAGCCCCTCCTGGAGGGCCATTCTCTGAGCCAAGGCATGCATGAAGAAAAGACAGAAGAATAAAGATAGCGAGACCCCAAAACAGGACACTAAAAAGAATCGACTCCCACCGGCCGCTCATCCGTTTACTCGTCGGTAAGAGTTCGTACCGCAAAGCGCATGAGCCACGCAGTACATATTGGTCTTCTGCATAGTCCCATCCTTCGCACGATACTTGCACAGCACCCAGCTGTGCCCAAGGTGGAAGCTGCGACTCACATCGCCACTGTTGATCACCACGACTCTCGCATTGGATCACTGCTGGCTGGTACCTCCGGCATAAACGGCCCTCGCATGTAAGTTGTTGGACGGGTTCGAGACGCCGTGCTGTTGTTGTGCGTCCGCGGTAAAAAGTCAGCGTTTTTAGGTCGGAAAATAACACTTTGTCTTTATTTTTATGCTTCGACGCGTCTGCATATGCACAGAAACAAGCTGCCAAGCACGCAAAAACTATAAAAAACGTTTGCCACCTGTATGCAGTCATGGAGGTCTAGATAGAGATGCGCAGTGCTGTGATTCTCAATGCCCTCCATCAGAATCGGTTTCTCTAACCAAGTGCCAGATTCTGGCACAATAGGTCTGACAAAGTGCGCCTCGATTCGATTCCGCCATGTGGAGGTGCAGGAGTGGCCGGCTGGGATTGTGCGAGTCTTTCGTTCCCCCACGCGAGAACTTCCATTCCCCACACGTTGATTTCCAGCAAGAAGCAGCGATGGGTGACGACAGCCGGCTCTGGCTAGCGGCCCATGGTAAAAGCGAGAAAATTAGCGGCCCATCTGGAGAAGCTCTGGAGAGTTCACATGCGCAAGAAGGTGTAAGCTCTACGAACTGGCGTGTGCCGGACTTTCGATCGCAAACGGCTCGTGAGAGCAACACGGAATTTGATGCATTTCAGCATGAGCGTTCAGCCCTGCATGGGCCCAATACAATTCTCAGCAACATAAGCCTTGAACAGACAAATTCGAATCCAGCTCTGATGGAGCGCGCATGGCAACAGAATCCGCATTACATGTCTGTAAAAGTGCAGCAGGATGGCTACCGATTCATTGATGCATTTGAGTCGGAGCTACATGCACCTGAAGCGGGTGCGTCGTCCCATGACTTTGACTTGATGCGGCCCCTCGTTCATCTAGAAGAGACCTGGCGTCCACCATCGCCCTCGCAGGGACTTTCAATGTGCCGCGAGCAGTACGCAATGCACGAAAACCTCGCCAAATTGCAAACGGGGACCGGAAACGACATTCAACCATTCCGACAAGCCGAGAGTATTCAGCCACCAGAGGATGATGCTGCCCTGGAAGAAGGTGTGTATGCTCGTACGCCTGAAGCGGCGCTAGAAAGCATATGGAATCCACAAAAGGCGCGTATGTCGCGAGTCGCTCATTTTCGCGAAACAACTGCTGGATCCATTCCTTCTTCGTCTTATACCAAAGTTCGTGGACAGGCGATTGTCGACCGTCTGCGCGGTTGGCTTGTGCGCGAAGGATATGCAGATGAAGTGTACGGACTTCCGCCCTTGACTGCGAAAATGTTTGGCGAAGCGACGATGGATGCTCCGGATGCTAAAACAGAAGAACGTCGAGCTACAGCTATCCGACGTCTCGATGCACTGTACCGGCACTTATCTATATCGCAAATGGAAAAAGGAGATCGCCGAATCAATCGTGAGCGCTGTGGTGCATCGGAAATGGAAGCATGGCTCCAGAAAAACCATTAACTTGAGACAAGACGCGCCGCTATGTTTAATGCACCTACGTTTTTCATCCAAACGTGGTTCATTGGGAATGAGAAAAGCAGCTCACTATACCTTGACAGTAGTTCGAACTTTTCAAGTTATCGACGAGCACTACTGCCACAATGCAACCCTCGTAATCGATTGTGAATCATGGAATTGAATGTGTGTGTGTAATCACCCGCAGTCTATCTAACTGACACTGCATTTCAGAGTAGTTGGTGTCCTGATCGCTTCGATGAAGCCGTAGTATAACATGGCTCGATCAACCAGTGTACTGTAGCCACAACTTAGAATCATACGCGCAGGCAGATCAATCACGACCCAATTCTTCATGCAAGTAACATTCTCTGAAAATTGCACTATCAAATCCCTAATATGAAACATAGACGTACAAAAGTATGTTACTTACACAATATTATGGAAGTGCGCCAAGGCGAATGATAAAAGCATACGCACAAGTATTACAAGAATGGTGAGTGTCATTACAGCGTGAGAAAGTTGTGTTTGATTTTGCTTGAATATACTTCATGGTGTGATCGAGAAGAGTTGTAGCTTAGAGAGAGATGTACACAGTGGTGAAGGCCATCAAGGCACTCACCATAAGAGACAACAAGAGGTTCGACATATGAACACTGGAAGCAGCATCGCGACTATTGCTGGAAGCATCGCCATCTTTCGACGCCTTACTTCCAGAATTAGCCTGAGAGTTCTGGTTGCTGTTATTATCGCTCTTGCCATTGTCGTTCTTGTTATTCGAGCTGTCGCTCTTATTGTCGCTCTTGCTATCACTGTTGTTGTTGTTGTTGTTGTTGTTGCCGCTACTGGCACCGTCTTTGTTATTACCGTTTCCGCCTCCATTGCGATTATTGTTACCATTGGAGTTTTTGTACGAGTCCAACACGATTTCAGACCCGATCTCCGCAAGACCATACACGAGAGACATGAAATGCGACGATACAACAAACGGTACAACAGATGCATCGATAACGCGCAAGTTTGACGTGCCGTACACCATCAGGTTCTTGTCCACGACACCGCCTTTGTCCTTTGGAAGCATCACCGCTGTTCCACTGATGTGGAACTCCGTCTGAACACGGCCCCGAATAAAGTTTTCCCAGTCTGAATCGCTCGACACATCTTTACCAGGATTTGTCTCCTTCTCCAGATACGAGTTTAATGGTGCTGCTTCGCCAATGCTACGAGCGACCTTGAAACCTTCGCGCAGCATGAACATGTCTGACTCTTGCTCGAGGTAGCGAGGGTCAATGACTGGAGGCTCAAAAGGATCCGTCGAGTTGATCATGACAGTGCCGCGTGAGAACGCGTGTTGCAGTGCAGCTTGGACTTGGATCTTGCCAAATGCCGTGGAGAAAAGGATTTCCATTGTCGCAATTTGATTCTGAATCGTGTCCAGCACAGTCTGGTAAGTGAGATCGTAGCCCTTCTTTACAGAGTCGGGAGCTGGCAATGCATTTACGGCCTTCGACTTGTTACCCTTCACCTGATCAAGGTACGTGCCCCATTGATCCTTCATGACTTGTGAACCATTCAGGTACGCCACTGCACTGTTTGTGTACGAGTTGACTTCCTTAGATTGCTTCAAGTCCTGAGGAGGCAGCTTCGTAGTGTCTTTGGGTTGCCACTCAACACCACCAGACACGTGATCCTGTAAATTATAACCGACACCCGGCAAATTAAGTACAGCATCAATACCCTTGGACTTCAGGAAACCTTTTTCACCGATACCTGAGAGTTGAAGGATTTGCGGCGTATTGATGGCACCGCCACTAATGATGGCCTCACGCCCGACTTTTACGGTGTACTCGTCAGAGTCTGGACTCGATTTGAACTTCACTTCCGTTGCCTTCAGCTGTTTACCACTCTTATCAAAGTTGATCTTTGTAACCAAATGCTGCGTAAGAACGTGAAGATTTGAGCGATACACGATTGGGTCGTAGTAGCCAGTGCGCGAGAAGCTGCGAGTCCAATTTGTTGGGTTGATGTTCGACGTCGCAACATACGTGCCGAGATTCGTACCAGCATATGGGTCATTTGCGAACGGCGCGGCAACATCGACACTAGCATTGATGAATGCACCAGTACATTCAAATGGTACAGCGGGCCAGCTTGCATGGATAGGGCCATCTTTGCCGTGGGAATTCGGGTCAGCCACAATTCGATCGACATCTGCCACAGAACTCTTTGGTTCTGTGAACGTCTCAGATTTTTTCATGGCCCTGTACATGTTGTTCCAGCCCCAAAGTTCCTTGTCATCCACAATTTTGCCCCAGGCATCCTGCTCGCCCACACTGTGGCGAACGTAGTACAGACCATTGATAGCACTGCTACCACCCAGAACTTTTCCACGAGGACAGGACGTCACGCGATCGTTAAGCTGAGGCTGCTTAACAGTGTTGTACTTCCAGTTCATGTACGTCTTGCCAGGTGAATTGTACAGGTTGGCTGCGGGTATATTAATCTTTTCCGACTCGTTTTTGGCAGTGCCCGAGGTTCCGGCTTCAATGACTGCGACTGAGACATCAGGGTTCTCAGACAAGCGAGAGGCGACAACCAGACCAGCTTGGCCACCACCAATCACAACATAATCGAATGTCTTTCCATTGAGTTCAGAAGGGTCGGTTGAGGCTGCATTTCTCTTGCGTAATTCGCGATGAAGCTCCAAATGCGGTTGACGCTCACTCGCCTCTACCAAGGCAACGACCAATGCCAGGCATGCAGCGAGGAGGAGCACTAAGGGCTTCTCGCACAGCATGGCAAGTATAGATAATTCGCACTAGTAGTAGGGGGTAGTAGTAGTGTGATGGGAGAGAATGTACGAGAGTGATTCAATCAGGACCACTTATTCTACCGACTCAGAGCGATGAGAGTATGAATTGTGGCGAGACTGCACGTGTTTTATGCAACATAGACACGGATGGCAGGCATTCCGTCGTCGCAGGCATAAGGAACCGACCAATCCACCAACGGGAAAGCGACTCTATTCAAACTCTCACCCAGCTATTCAGCGCATGAATATCATTGGCGAATATTTTGTTTTATTCTACACTTCGGTGTTGCGTCGACTTCTTGGCTCAGCCTGTGATCCCCAGACTCTGCATGCAATGTCACGGCGTTCCCTCCGCTAAGGCACGTGGTGGCTGAATAGTAATTTACAATGATACCAATGACATGAGACGCTGTGCGTGCAGGACATTCCATGCATATACTATATTTGCTCCCCCAATTATCTAGCAAGCCACTTGTGTGTTGCTGTGTGAGGGGAAAGCAGGCCAATGAGATTACGTGTTAGGTACATGTATATCCGATTCATGGTAACTCATTCAAATGATCATCCAGCTCCTTACGATCCAACTCGATAGGTATCTCACATTTTTTACGCCGGCCGTTAGTGTCGACGCGTGACATATGAGTCCCATTTCCTCATAATCAGTGTGAACGGAGGTCTCTCTCTCTGTACAAGGCAAGCACGGCTGCATATAGCGTTTGCGGGCAAGGCGCGCGAAAGCCGTCCTTGACGATTCTTTAGCCCTTCGTCTTTCTGGGGTAATGTACGGCATCGGATGTATGTAATGGCTTTTGTAAAGTTAGTTTCACGAATCAAACAACCAATTAGCCTTACACACACGCGACGTTAGGTCGTACATCACGTATAACGCCAGCATGTACTGAAACTAGCATGATTTATACGCTTGTGTCGGAAGCGAAGCCATTGCAAAAACGGGGCAACACATTGGATATCCTGGCGAGGTTTTTTTATCGATCAAGAAACATAGAGAACGATAGTCCAGAACAAAAGAACCAAGCGAAAATCGAGTAACGTAGGACGCAAAAGTCCTGACACGATGCTCCCTAGACTGGCGGAAGCATTGCATCGTCGGTAAGGTGCTACAAAATTGGATGTGGTCGAGCTAGCGTGACACAAAGAAGTGGACTACGGTAGATCAAAAAGGGGCCAGACGGAAGCATATTTGTTGTCATACAGAGGGTTGCGGTTTCTCCAGGCAGGTCCATGGTCATCGACGAAGATGAAGTCTGGATAAAGCGCGAATGCAGGAAGAGGCGGGCAAAAACAGAGTTTCCAGTTTCATTCAAGCGCCTTCTTGGCCATAGTGAGAGCTCCTTCTTTGGTTTGGTTTCCACCAATGAAGCCGGACTGATGAACGAACACACAGGACGGAATGCCACTCAGTCCGCTGAGCTGCTCGTCGCGAATACCTCGCCAAGCCTCAGGCAGAGCCTTACGGCTCTCAAAGCTCTCGAGATTGACAGGCACTGCTTGCACGCGCCATTTGTTGGACTCATCAGGGTAGACGATGTAGAGTGGTTTCTCATCGTCGGGAATGTTCATGCTTTCCTCAAGATCAAAGATGTGACTCTTCCATGCTACAGCACGCTGGAACAGAACAATCCGACCCTTTTCATCGGCACCATCAAACGATTTGCGTGCATGAAGAGCGTCGACAACGAGCTGACGGGCAGGGAACCACCCATCGACAGCATCGTTCACACGGTCAAAGAACTCTGAACCTGCCATGCTCGAGGCGCGACGGAAGCGGGCCAAGAGATCGGCATCATCCCATGTCTCGTTCCAGCGAGGATTCATGTAGCTTACTCGAGAGGAAAGGTCTGTGCGCGATCGGTACGCAGGCGGTTCACTGACTCCAGGGTACAGAGGTATTCCATTGTCGTGGCCATCGATAGCCTCGACAAAGTCATCATACATTTTTCTGTATAAAACTGGGATGCGCTCGTCATCAGCTGAGCAGTTCAAGTGCGCTACGAGGATATCGCGGCCAAAGTGCTTCCAGACAAGTCCGGCACTGCTCAACTTCGTCTTGTGCTCGGCATCAAACGTCTCCGAAAATCCACGCTGATGGTGGTCGTACCTGTGCTTTTCAGGCATGTATTCGGCACCTACATCGACCACAATGGTGCCTTTAGCGATTTCGGCTGGATCACGCGTTCGTATGAGCTCGGCATCATGCAATACAGGCAGCTTCGAGAGCAGATGCACAGCAAGTGCCTCGTCTGCATGGAATGTGCCGGAATGTGTCACAATAATAGGCCGGTGGCTCGACTCGAGCTTTATGCGTTTGGCGTCACTCATGAACCGTGTGCAACGACGAAGGAACGAGGCCGATGTCACGATGGCTGAAGAGGCAATGAGTATGGAAAGAGGTGCGTTTCGTGACGAACCCAGCTGGTTCTGCCAGCTTCGAGACGCACCTCCACGAAAAGTGGGAGAGTGTGTGCATGCACGTATGTTTGCATGTGTGTGTGGAGAAACGAGAGATCCGCCTAGCATATAGGTCAGGAATTTACCGCGACAATGCGAGATTTTCCTGGTCTTTGAATTTCTTGCATTCTCTCATTCACACGACATCCACCATGAGTGACGAAACACATTTTCGCCCTATTGGTGAGCAAGTCCTCGAAAATGAAGAAAACAAACCGATGCATGAGATCGAATCATTGTGCATGGAGTGTGGGAAGCAGGGCATCACGCGCCTGTTGCCCACATACATCCCATTCTTTCGCGAGGTGATTGTGATGAGCTTTTCATGCCCCCATTGTGGAAATCGTAACAGCGAAGTCCAAAGTGCTGGAGAGATCCAGCCGAAAGGATGCACGTACACGATCCACATCACGAACAAAAAAGACATGAATAGGCAGATTATCAAGTCGGAGTTCTGTACGCTGAGCGTCCCCGAACTGCAGCTGCAAATTCCAGCACGGCGTGGCCAAATCACAACGGTTGAGGGCATTCTGCAGGATACATTGCGTGATCTTGGGATGGATCAGCCCGTGCGGAAGCACTTGCAGCCTGATGTGTACGAGAAAATTGAGGATCTCTGTCGAAGGCTGCGCGAGATGTTGGGCGAGCGCGCATCGGACGAGACGGACGTGTCCGCAACCGCCACCGAAGATGCGCAGCCACTCAGGCCATTCAAGGTCGTGCTCGATGATCCGTCCGGCAACAGCTTCGTCGAGTACACGGGCCCTATCGAGAGCAGCGGCGGAGCTGACGTGAAATGGAGTAAGCGAGACTATGCACGCACCAAGGAGCAAAACATTGCGCTTGGGATCATGGGCGACCCACAAACTCAAAGTCAGGAGGCAGCAGCAGGATCACAGGGTGCAGGGAATGGCGGAACGAACGGTGCTGGTGGCGGCTTCGACAAAGAGACAGGTGAAACAGAGTTTGACAACGAGCAAATCTACACGTTCCCGGGCACTTGCTCAAGCTGCAATGCGCCTGTGAACACGAACATGAAGAAAGTGAACATCCCTTACTTCAAGGATATTCTTATCATGTCGACAGCGTGTGATCACTGTGGCTACCGCGACAATGAAGTGAAATCTGGCTCGGCGATCAGCGACCATGGGCGCAAGCTTACGCTGCGTGTCAATGACAGTGAGGATTTGTCTCGCGATATCCTGAAGGCTGAGAGCGCGGGCCTGTCTATCCCTGAAATTGATCTGTACCTCGCCCCTGGCACTCTTGGCGGCCGCTTCACAACGCTGGAGGGTCTTCTCCAGAACGTGTACGATGAACTGTATGAAAAGGTGCTTTTGCGCGGCGACTCGGCTGCCCAGAAGGATGTGAATGCATTTGAAGGCTTTCTTGGCAAGTTGAAACGGGCCATAAGTGCTGAGGCGTGCCCGTACACGGTGATTCTGGACGACCCACTCGCCGACAGTTACATTCAGAACCTGTATGCGCCAGATCCCGATGAGCAGTTGCATGTCGAAAACTATACGCGTTCTTTTGAGCAGAATGAAGTGCTGGGTCTGAATGACATGAATGTGGATCATTACACGAAGGATGCATCCGGGGAGGCGGATACGACCGAGAAACAGATGGCATCGTCCAAGAATGCTGCCACACCGTCGGCCACAGACGCGACGCCAGCTCCCCCTGCGTAGAGGGAGCTTCCCAGCTTTTTTTTTCTTTCCTCACACAGATACTCCCTCTGCCCCATAGCGAGACGTGCACGACGTATTTCTCATTTTTGTCATAATTTCTGTGTCTCTCTCTTGTATCATGTATACATAGACGGCCGAAGCGTGAATGAGAGCTTCTCCCTCTGTCCAACAGAGTTGGGATGACACATCTCTTTTTTACTCCACAACATGGTGTCGTCGTTGTCAGATCGTGAGGCAGAAGACTACCTTGTACTGATACTCAGTGATTCCAATCTGCCGACAGGCGGGTTCATTGCCTCGGCCGGCCTCGAATCGTATTACTCGCATGGTTTCTTGACACATGGTCAGGAGCAACTCGTGTCATCGACGCTATCGTTCGTCGAGCACACGCTAGCCAACTATGCCACCAGTGTGCTGCCGTACATGTGCGCAGCTTATGCTTTGGCCGACAAGTACGTGCAAGGTGATGAGCGTGCATTAGATGCTATTGGTAGGCTTGACTGGCATCACCACACGCTCCTGCTGAATCATGTGTCGCGCCGAGCCTCTCTGATCCAAGGCATGGCGCTCTTGACACTCTACATGCGGTCCTTTGCGCCATACCCAGGCGCGAAAGACAACGAGCATGCGCAACCAGAGCCGAAATCACATGCTTTTCGTGCACGCACGTTGGTCGAACAGCTTCGCCAGCGCATACGGCGTGGCGGAGCAAAGCTCTCATCGGGTGCCATGTCTCTTTCAGCCACCGAGCTAGCGGGACATCTTGCCATCTGTACGGGGGTGTTTTCTTGCTGTGTTGGTCTCTCCGTGGAGCGCATGATTCATGTTAACCTGTTTCTACAAGCGCGCAATCTCATGTCCTGCTCCATCCGGCTCAACACCTTGGGGCCGTACTTGGCACACCAGCTTCTGGCAACGAAACTGCGACACTTTGTGTCTCGAAGCGAAGCTCTTTTGTCTCGGCACGCGAGTGAAAAGCTCGTCTCATACGCATACCGGGACACTAGTCAAAGTGAGGACGCATGGCTTGATGACGAACTCGACGATACTGATATGGATGTGGCGTGCACGACGTGGCCTTTGGGAGACATTGTCCAAGCGCGACATGACCAGTTACACTCACGGCTATTCAATAGCTAGTCTACGAGGAATCACCAAGGAACGAAGTTTCTGCACCAACCCATCGATGCGACGCATGATCAACACGACGCAAACGACAAGTGCACAGATACAGCCTGCCGTCGTGAATTGGAAGACGGAGCGATAGCACTCTTCACCCTTGAGGCAGCGGTGCACATGATGACGACCTTCAGGGACATTGGAATCGTATATTCTGATGGTGTTGAACATTCGCAAAAAAAAAAGAAAAACATAAATCATAAGAATAAAGAAACACTCGTGTTAGTTGCCTGACGATGAAGGCGCGCGGATCTCTCTCCCTCTCATTCGCGCACAAGCAAGCGTTACATACCTTCCAAACATGATATTGTACACATTCCCAAAAATCACAGGCGCAAAACTCATCCAGCCCCAATTCTCACTGAATGAGCTGACGCCGAACCATTCAAACACAAGCACGGGCCCCAAACCAAACAGGAAGCCGTACATGAGACCGGTCATGGCCGACACAAACAACAGACGGTGCACAGTAGTTATCACACCGGGCCAAGCAGCCAGGCTTTGCGACGCAATAGCCAATAGCACGATTGGTATCAGCAGCAGCGTTCGATACGATGCACGCTGCGTCACATAGACTAGATAGTCTGACACGAGCCCAATCAAAATCCGACCCAGCGCATTGCCGACGCTGATGCAAGACACTTGAAAGGCCTGGACACGCTGCACGGCCTGTTTCTTGCCGGCCTTTTTCACGAATTCAGCACCCACACCAGTGAGCGACTCAAGCCACGTCGCAGTGGTCTTCCCCACTACCAGCCTGTTCTCAAGCTCGGCATGGTCCCAAAGTGCGCGAGTTATGGTACCGACATTGTTGATGAGTAGAAGGCCTGAGCCACTGAGAAAGCCTAGAATCGTAAAAAGAAGGAGAAAGTCCACATTGCGCACAAGTTGCAGCCCTGTAATGTCACTTGTGCCGGGATCTCGCTCGTCTATGACTTGGTCGTCATCCGCGTGCCCATACTCGGACTCGTGGACATCGCGGATCCATGCGATAACACGCGCACTCGTCTCCGAAGACGACCGCATGCGGCGTAGAGGCTTGCGACCTGGCGTTGCATCTCTTTCTGGGTCTTCCCGATCTGGCACACGCTCATATTGTGACGACGACGCAGTCTGTTGCGCCTGCTCACCCTCACTGGGCGGCACAATCTTGATCAGCATCATGCCGACAATAAAGCAGGAGAAACTGCCGAGTGCAAGCATGTCTAAGTAGCCTGTAACATTGCCGGTGAAGAACGTGTGTGACAGTGTCGAGTACACAAAGGCACTAAGCCCAAACGCTGAGAGTACAAGTGCCATAGCTGATCCACGGTGGTCTTCTCCCCAACTCTTGGCCTGCACGTTGATGGCTGCATTGTTGCCTGCTGAATTACCCAGACCCGTGCACAGACAAAAGAAAGAGAGCATCAGCACTGGCATATCAGTCCACGCATACTTGTGTGCTCGGGACAGCATACCATAGCCTGTTAACACCAGAAACGCACCACTGATCACAGCACCATAGGGACCCGCTTGGTCAATCCATCGACCCCATACTGGCCCGGACATGTACATGCCCAAGTTGCCTGCGAGACCAAGGATATTGAGCTGCGTGCTCGACAGATGCAATGCCTCTTGAAGTTGGGGCGCGTATGAACTGAATACATAGGTGCTGCCTGCTGACAACGCAATAATCACGGAGCCTAACAGCGACACCCAGCGCCTTTGTTGCCTCTTGATGTGGTTCATGAGGTCTGATCTAGCAGCGACAATGGATGCGGGTCGATGAAAGGTTAGTGAATGGATGGCAAGGCTCTGTCTGTAGTAATGAAGCGGACGTGCGCGCGTGTGCGGTCCTACAAGGCCTTGGAACAGGATGCTCAGACCACGCTCAGGTCGAAATGCAAGAGTGTGGAGGTTGGTGGTTGGGCCATGGCTTGGGAAAAAAAAAATAGGACAAAACGTGCATCACCGATGGATTGATTCAGCAGAAGTGGGGTGGGATGAGAGGACAGACCGAATTGCGGAGTTCGTGCGTGTTATTGTGAGCATTGGCGACGTGCCTTTGTGTGAAGAGCTGAACCGACGCAGAGACACGACGCGTTTCGATGCCGGGTGGCGCATCACAGGGCGTGCTTGCGCGTCTCGGCATCGGGGTGGCTCAGCGAATAGGTGTGCAGAACAGCACAAGGCCTGATCCCTGGTGGATCCGATATGCAAATCCAGTGTTGGTGGCTGTTTGTATCATGTGGACGTGTGCCATCTATGTGTGGCGAGTATGTTATCCGATGATTGCGCAGAAAGAGAGTGCGTTGGGATCCAAGCGCGAAGGCATTGGACTGCTGGTTGGATTCTTAGTTCCTTGGGTTATGCTGTCGTGGTGTTTTGCCACAGTGGTTGCGTCGCATCCTGGCTACGTTCGAGACTTGGTGACTGAGGCAGCGGCGGCAAAGACACTGGATATAGAAACAAGCTGCGTTGTCGCTGCTCCTGCTTCTGCCACCATGCCCATCGACATTGAAAGACAGCCTGGCGCGGCTGACCATAATGAAATAACGCCATTCAGTTCAGACAATGCCGACAGTGTGCGAAATACGCGCCTTTTCTCACCCATCGAGGAGCGTGAGCAGCGATGGCGTGAGCTTGAATTGAGTCTCGACATGTCACCCATGGATCCAGAGGCGCCTGTCTCGCACGACAAGTCCCACTCTGTTCCCTTATCGCATGTGACGCCGCCCTCTATGGTTCAGAGCTCACTGCTCACAGACGACGAATCGCCTGGCCGTTCATTGACCGTGCCGCTCAACTCGTCTCCATTGCAAGGGTCTGCTATCATAGCCCCATACTCGGGCGAAAACCAGAGTCCAGCACCGCGCCGGCCTCCCGATACAAAACCCCCTGCAGATTTGAATCCGTCTCTCAACTTACAAGGAAATGCCTATTTGCATACAACCGGCCAGGCGACCTCTGTTCCACAGGCATGGACCTATGATCCGTCGTCTCAACGCATGCCTCCCTCGGCCACACACGTTGCTCCAGCGCCAGCATTCGACACTCGTTTGCCCGAACCACACCGGATCCCCCCTGACGTACCACTGTACGATCCTGCACAGCTGTTTTGTACACAGTGCCAAAGTGCGCGGCCTCCTCGTGCACATCACTGTCGCAAATGTGGCACGTGTGTTCTGCGGATGGATCACCACTGCCCGTGGATCGGCGGCTGCGTCGGTGCACATAATTACCACTTGTACTTCATGACCGTGCTATGGGGCCTGATTTTGTCTACATACGTGATCGTCAGTATGGCACCACTCTTTTCCCGTGGCGTACTTTCGCAAGGATCGTCGTCGTCATGGAGAGATGCCATCCATCATTGGAGTGTCGATGGATTCATGATCAGTGTTTTTGCAATAAGCTTCTTTTTTTTCCTCTTCACCGGCTCTCTCGTATCTGTGCATATCCATATGAGCGGCCACAACCTCACCTCGATCGAGCAACGAGCCATCAATTCTCTCCGTACGCGTGAAGGCATGGTGCAACGGCGCTACTTCTCTGATGCGGGCCAAGGCGGCTCATTAGGCCGTGGCCCTCTTGCGGCTTTTCGCCGTCTTCGCGCTCGTCAGCGTATGCGAAAAGCATGGAATGACGAGTGGGGGCATCCGCTGCGCGAAGGAAACCCATGGTGGATCGGCAGTATCGCTGAGTTTGAGTATTCAGTATCATCTCCCAGCGCATGTGAGCGGGAGCGGGAGCTTGAGAAGAAACTCGGCTTAACACGCTCTGATGCCCATGCACAGACGCCTCAGATATATGGCGCGTGTGCCTTAGCCACGCCTATGACAACTTCCCGCTTACTCCGGCAGCGTCAGCAACACCAGCAGCCTGTTCCATCGTTTTGGTTCGTTCGTCCACCGTACCTGCTGAACATGCAGCTGAGTTTAGGGCCTCCCTATTCATGGCTCTTTCCAATTTCGCGCCGAAGTCACACGGGCGTCCACTTTGCGCTGAATCCACGTTACAGCCAGGACGGACTGTGGCGACCACGCTCACAATGGCCCTCTATCACAACTGCATCACCCTCTCGTACATAGACTGGCCTTGGCCACTCATCACCACCCAATATTTCCCCATTCATGCACATTGCAGGCTGCTGGTAGTGCGTGCCTAGTTCACGAGCATCTGCTTAGGTAATAAAATCCTCGGTCAGACCACAAAATACGGGGCCTCGTGGCATCATTCTCGCGCCTCACCGCGTGCTTGTACAATTGCTGCGCAATATTCCAAGCTGTCTGTCTAGGCTCCACTTGCTCCACCCCCATGTCTCGTACGACGGGCGGCCGCTTTGGCCAGGAGCTCGAGTTGCAACGCAGCACGAAGGAACCAGTGTATGTGTGGCGACGTGAATGGGTTGTTCCCTCTGGACTACATCAATCATCCGTTCAGGTACAGAATCAAGGACAAGGGCAAGCGCAGCAGGGTCATGCTCAGGGACAGGTTCAGGGCGTGTCCTTAGGCCTCGCTGAGCGATTGGGACCCGATGCCGAGGCTATGCGCTCATCGACACCCGTTCGCATCCTCAAATGGGTCCGAACGAGTGACCAGGCACATTTTGATGACAACAATCATGAGCAGACACGCGGATCGTCAGCTCCGGCTCCCTCAGCAGAGCCTTCCACGGCCGAGAGCCCCCAAATGTGACGACACAAGTATCCATGATCTCTCTCTCGGTCACTTTTTTTTTCTCATGTACCTCCGCACTTCCCTTCCCCTTCACCTCCAACCATCTTGTCACGTAACTTGTCTGTCACATCTAGTTCAAGCCTGAATCGCTACTGGAAGATGAGTAAGACTCGCTAGACTCATCAGACATGGGGCCACCGCCGCCCTGTACCTGCGCAAACAGCTTGCGCTTCCGAAGTGGGATCTGCGAAACTCTTTCTCCCACATCGTATTCCAGCATAGGATCGTCAAGGTCACGCGGCGGCGTGCGCGCCGTTTCCATGGGCTTGTGAGTAGCTGCAGATGGAGTGGGCGTATTGCTACTACTCCATGTAGCATCACCAGACGACAACGGATGACCAGGTGTATTCTGCTTGAAAAGCGGAAATTCTTCCACACGCAAGGCGACGTGGATAACACCGGAATCAAGCGATTGGAGTGGATGCAATACTGGCCGCGGCCTGGTGAGTGACGATACAGTGGTATCAGCCGTAGCAGCAGCCCAATCAGACGTAGCGATAGATGCTTTAGCTTGATCCATCTTGTTCGCTTCAAATGGATAGCCAGATGCTGGTCCCCACGATCCATACGTGGGCTCGTCGATGCCCCCGCCTGTAGGTGTGCACCCATCAAGCATGTCTACTAAGATGCGGAATGTGAGTGCTTTTGATCGGCTGTTAGTTCCAAGAAAAAGTTTGTGCGAAACGTACGTCGACAATCAGAATCAACAGGCCGTAAGCGAGAATTCACCGTCAGGATCTGCAAAAGGAATTGCCGCGCCACCAAGTCGGCCGTTGCACGAGACAAGTTGCCACGGATCACGACGTCTCTGTCACGCTTATCTGTCATGGGAAGAAGTAGAGTAAAGCCGAACACAAACTTTTCCAATGCGTCACACGGATCTGGCGCATCCTCATACCCAATGGACAAGATGACCTGACGAATGGAGGACTATCCTTGTGAGCCCACACCACCCCGCCCTACCGCCTTGTAAAAGAACGCACATACCTCATCCAGTTCACGCGCGATGGCACGTACTACGTCGCGAATGTAGTTGCTGAGCACTGGATGCCGACTTTCAAATACAGGAGTGTCATACATCCGCCGTCGCACAAACACATTCGCGGGATATACTTGACGAACACAAAGGATCGTATGAAAGGCACATTCCACTGCATTAGCAACTCGGCATACAAAGCTCTGTTATCATATCGATCGTTTCTACATAAGTCCCGCTGTTTCTAATCCCTGCCCGCCCCGCCTTGCCAACGTACCACGGTATGTCATAGGTCCATCACGCACACGATCACGATCGAGTCGTGATGATGTCATTATGTGGAGAGTGATCAAGATGGGCGAATTGCTCAGTGCGAATAATTTCGATAGGCTAGCCAGCGGAAACGAAATATTAGCGCGTGAGTATTGAACATGGCCGTGTAGGAGGGACAAGGTCGCCGAGAAGATGCTCTTGGCCTTCGGGTCTCAATTTTCACTCAGATAAGCACGTAGCCTTCGTGCAGCCGTGGCCCAAAGGCGCAAGTCAAGTTCGTCCACGACCTTAGCAAAGATCGCGCGTAAGATGAGAGGCGCGCATGTTTCCGTGCGTGAGTGTATACATTCGGTGCTTTGGTTGGACGCATCGGTGCAACGATGTTCCAATGTCCCTAAACACATGAGCTTAGAGCGCGGAGGGAGCGAAAACACAGAGTGCTCCACTACGAGTGACAAGTCAACGACAATCTGCTTGTGCTCATGCTCAAGAATGGCCTCGGCGGATATGGGGTCGTACGAAACACAGCTACGTGTAAAAAAAAAGTTCATGACGTACAACCCAGCAATACGGACTTTCCTGTGCACATCTAGTTCCAGATGCACATCGGCTATGGGTATCACGGCTGCATGATCCATCAGACTCGTGGATGTAACGAGTCGCGATGGTGGATAGCTGCAAAAATGGGCACGTCCAAAACAGGACGTGCGTATCTCGCCTCCACCGACCTTGGATGAAGAGAAGAACTTTTCAACACATATCGAAGTGGAAAAAATTGGCACCGCGGCATTTTTGACTATAGGAAAATTACGTGGTGGCGTCCCAACTTGCAAGACATACCTAGTGGCACACACATACATACCCACGACCATTCTCGGCTTGGTACCAAGGCGCGTATTTGTCTTGCCCCGAGCTTCTTACATCGTGGCATCTCATCAACGCCTTGCTCAGGTACGCAGGATGGGATCGGTGATCCCGGATGTCGATGCATTCCCAGAAACTGGCACACCGCACCATCACAAACTAGAAGGTTACGACCTGTACAAGAGTCTGGGCTCCCCAAAGTGCATCGTAGCTCCCATGGTAGACCAATCGGAGCTTGCATGGCGCATACTCTGCCGCAGGTACGGCGCCGATCTTGTGTACACCCCGATGATCAACGCAAAAATCTACGTGCAACAAGGCCGTGGCACTCATCGCGTGCGGGAAGGGTTCTTTAACCAGGATGTTGGCGAGGAGGGTGCACACACCATTGATCTCTGCGACGAAAGAAAAGACTCTGACCGTCCGCTGATCGTACAGTTCTGTGCGAATGACCCGGATATGCTCTTAGAGGCAGCACAAGCCGTGCAGGACAAGTGTGATGCGGTTGATCTGAACTTGGGATGCCCTCAGCAGATTGCAAAACGCGGAAAGTTCGGTGCGTTTCTCATGGACGATTGGGACTTGGTGTTCCGTCTCATCAACACATTGCATTTGAATCTGAAGGTGCCTGTGACGGCCAAGTTCCGCGTGTATGACTCGGTCGAAAAGAGCATTGCTTACGCGCGTATGATACAAAGGGCAGGTGCGCAGATTGTCACGGTGCACGGCCGTACGCGCGAAATGAAGGGACACAAAACAGGCCTTGCTGACTGGTCCATTATGCGCGCTGTCAAAGAAGCGCTCGCGATCCCTGTGTTTGCAAATGGCAATATTCTCTACGCTCAAGACTGGCGTGACTGTCTAGCCTATACTGGATGTGACGGAGTCATGAGTGCGGAGGGCAACTTGTACAACCCAACTCTATTCCATCGTGAGTTGGGACGAGATCTGTCCGTGCTCTGTGATCCCGCAGCAGATCATGCGCAATTCGAACCCATGCATTTGATTCGTATCGCTCATGAGTACCTTGATATCGTTGCCAGGCTCAAGACACCCACCTCTCACAGTGCGCTCAAGGGCCACATGTTCAAGATCACGCGCCCTGCACTGTGTATCCATACAGACTTGAGGCCCGTTCTGGGCAATGCACACACGTACGACGATGGCGATGGCGAGCATCAAATCCGTGAGTATCGCGCATTTGTACATGAGCTTGAGAAGCGCCTCGAAGCCGATGCATCACAACCAACATACTATACCCGACCAAGTGAGCTGCCACATCACTACGTTGCTCCGCCGCATATCCAAGATGCCTCTGATCGAGCTACTCGACCAGACTATATTCCTCACTGGTACTTGCAACCGTACTTTCGTCCACCTTATAATCCACCACAACCCAAAGACAATAAGACAGACGCGTCTTCAGCACCAAACAAGGAGTCAAGCAATGTGCATAACCCACCGTCACCGTCCACAGAGGCTGAGCCTAGTGTGAAACGTATGAAAATAGAGTCGTAGCCCATAGTGCTGAAAGTGGCCTAGCGAAGCTTCAGAAAATAGGTCCAATTATGACTCATGTCCCTGCGTGGTGTACAGTTCCTTACGTCTGATTCTCCACAAGCGTGTGCCGCTCTCACCAATGGCCATGCCCCCAGCTTTGTCGAAGGAATGTGATGGGTGTGCGGAGCCAGATGGACATGCTGATGTGCCCGTAGACAAGCTGTGGGAAGAGGCCGAGTCGCTTAAATCGCAAGGAAATGAGTCTTTTCAAAAGACACAATACGCACAAGCCATTACGCACTACAAAGACGCTTTGCTTCGCCTTCCCCCGCGTGTGGAAAAGAACCCGACAGACACGGCTCGAACACATACTTTGGTCAATGAGAGTGTGACTGAGAAGATAAGCGACACGCGCATCAAGATCCAAACGAATCTCGCTGCGGCGCATCTTAAGCTGGTACGTACATAGTTTGATCTATGCGGAAGAGTGCTGAAACATTATAAAGGAGCAATACAAGGATGCAGAGAAAGCAGCCAATGAAGGTATGTGCTTGTGTATCACATCTGACTGCCATAGCCATTGCGGAGGACCCCAGGAATGTCAAGGCCTTGCATCGCCGTGCAATCGCGAGTGAGACATTAGGTGGCTGGACGAATCTTCATGCCGCGCTCAAAGGTACGTGCTTTCTGGCGCCTCTTTCCCAAACGTCGGCATACGGCTTACAGCCATGCCTAAAGACTACCAAAAGCTCGAGACACTAGAAAAGGAAGGCCTTGTGCCATTATCATTCCATGCCGAGCTTCGAGAGGCGCTCACGCGGTTACCACCATTGGTGCAAGCAGCAGGTGAGAAGGAAAAGAAGGAAATGTTGGGTCAGCTCAAGAACGTGGGGGACAAAGTGCTCGGCTGGTTCGGCTTATCGACAGACAATTTTGAGCTACAGCAGCAAGAGGGCGGAGGATACTCTGTTCAATTTAAACCGTCGTAGAGGAAAAAAAAAAAAGTATAGAAGGAATTATGTAAAGAGTTTATTGACGCTCATAGAGCCGTCGGTGTGGCGTTTAAGGACCTTGGCTATCGCGAGCTCAAAGTCCTCTTGAGAAACATGCTGTCGTCTTTCACGCAATGCATACATACCAGCTTCCGTGCAAATACCGCGGACCTCGGCACCCGAGCACTGGCCCATTTTTTCCGCGAGCACACGCAGGTTGATCCCACGCTGCAAAGACATTTTGCGAGAGTGAATGCGCAGAATAGCCACACGAGCCTCTGGACCTGGCGGCGGGAACTCAATCTTGCGGTCAATGCGACCAGGACGCAGCAGCGCACTGTCGAGAATATCGATTCGGTTCGTCGCCATGATGACCTTGATGTTCTGTGTGCCCTCGAATCCATCCAATTGGTTCAGCAGTTCCAGCATTGTGCGCTGAACTTCTGAGTCTCCATTTCCGCCGTCGTCACCACGGCTTGAACCAATGCTGTCGATTTCGTCCATAAAGATGATTGACGGGGCATGCTCGCGAGCCATCACGAACAATTCACGGACCATGCGGCTACCCTCACCAATGTACTTCTGCACAAGCTCACTGCCACTAACTCGGATGAACTTGCAGTCGGTATGATGCGCCACGGCGCGGGCGAGCAGTGTCTTACCGGTACCAGGAGGTCCGTACAGTAGTACGCCCTTTGGCTGCGCAATACCTAAGCTTTCAAAGAGTTCAGGGTGCTTCACTGGCAGCTCAATGACCTCTTTGATTTCTTTGATTTGCCGGTCAAGGCCACCGACCATTTCGTATGTACTGTCTGGCACCTTTTCAACCATCATAAGCGAGACGAGGGGATCGATTTTGTTCGGCAGGATCTTGTGCAGAGTATATGAGTCGGAGCGAAGGGCTACACGCAGCGATGGCTTCAGCTGCGTGACATCAATATCTGGCGCAATGCCTACGACATACTTGCCCTCGGGCTGGATCTTGACCAAGACCTTTTTCTTTCCCATGACCTTTTCCACCTCGCCCACGTACGACCCGGGCTCTTGCAAGAGCTGGAGCTCTTCATGGATCAAGCGGACGCGTGCATTGAGTGCATTTCGCTGCGCTTCTAAGCGGCGTAAATTTTGCGCTTTTTCATTGATCGTAAGTTCATATGATTGAATCTTGGACAGGAAGAACGATTGCACTCCGGCTGGTGGCGGCTGTTCCGCCGCCACGTCCTTCTCTTTTTTGTCAGGCTGCATTTGCGCCATGATATGCGATGGTGCAGCAGCAGCGGCAGTTACCATACGGAAAGTGTCGACACCACTAGCCGGATGCAGTAGCAAAGACAGTCAGACGTAGACGACCGTTGGCCACACACTCGCACCCAGTTCCCTCTCTCTCGTCTCAGTGATGACGATGTGCGCACACGCGTCGATTCGATTGACTTATCACGTGACATCTGTCGCCCACGTACCGCATGCCGCCGCTTGTACGTATGACGACGACGACGACGACGACGCGTCGCAGCGTCTTGATCCGCCTCGCTGTTTCCATACTTTGTTCCATTGGCGGCCATGTCTGCATTTCGACGCTTTACATCATCGCCCGGTCATGCACGCAAAGCGCCTGAGGGCGTAAGATCAGCACCTTATGATGCGCCTGTCCCACTCTTGTCGACGGGGATACCCGCGCTGGACGATATCATGTGTGGTGGAGGCATTCTTGCCGGCTCTATGCTAGCATTTGTTCCGTGTGCAAGCACTGCAAACGAGTCTGCAGCCATGCTTGGCGCTCCAATGCTGGGCGGAGACTTGCATGCCACATACGACGATGCAGCGTATTCGGCCGCCGAGGCATACACAGACCTGTTCTTAGGGTATGTGACAGCCGAAGGGCTCGCTTCACATCATGTCAATGTGGTGATTGGCGAGTCGGCAGAATCATTTGTATCTCAGCTCATGAGCCAGGCCGACGAGTCAGAGGAGACGTCGTCATCCGCTGGATCGAAGGTTTCCGCATCGTCCTCTTCAACACCGAAGGACTCAACGCATGTGACTGAAGACATGCAGCGCATGAAAATCGCTTGGCGATACGGCCAGCAGCCGCGTGAGATGCGGAAGCATTCGCTACCGTCGGCGACCACAAGTCATGTGTTTGACTTGAGCAGGCGGATCTCTCCAGATACGATCCGCCAAGCAAAGGCTGAGCAGCAGCTCACAACTGTTTCACTAGACACAGAAGACCCATTCCGTGTGGCGTGGGATGCCATTCTGCAAGCAGTAGAGCACTGCAAAATTGCTAGCCATACCCGGACGCCCGTACTTCGGATCGACTTGCGTGCTTTTGGATCGCCTATGTGGATGTCGCCTTCCACGCATAGTGCAGAAGCGATCCGCTTTCTACTTCGGCTGCGCTCACTAGTTCGCACGCTTTCGATGCCTATGCCAGGTTCCACGATACCCCCTATACCAACGCTAGTGAGCCTGTCCCTTTCTTCTCACGTGTATACACTTCGAAAAGATGCTCGACAGGGCATCAATTTGGCGCATCGGCTCATGCATCTCATGGATGGATGCATAGGTCTTTCGTCGTTCGCAGCGATGCCGGGTCTCTCGGACATATTTCCTGACTTTATGGGTGCCGTGCGTGTGTACAAGACGCCATCAATCGGTACATTGACGAATCCGTCGCTGCGTGCGTCGATCTTGCGTGGCATGGGTGCAGGGGCGTCTCTCGAGTCAGGTGCGAATGAGGGTGGTGCTGGGGGCGGGGAGAATAACCTCGCGTTCAAAATCAAGCGCAAGCGCATTGCCATCGAGACACTGCATCTTGACACAGATGGTGGCGTGAATGAGCGGCGTACGACGCCTCATCCTTTCTCCACATCTCACTCTGTCGGTGTGACAAGCGCAGAAGCTGAAACAGCTGGTGCCAAGCACTCTGACCGATCCTTGTCATCGAGGTCGACAGTGCCTGCGCCTGTGTCTGCCTCTATGTCCTCATCAGCAGATGCACACGCTGACGAGCGTCAAGCTACGTCACCACAGGTCCGATCGCCATCGCCATCGCCATCGCAACCTCAGCCTCAGTCACAGCAGCCAGTCACACGCTCAGGTCCTCGTCTGTTCACGGGGCTGGGCGATCTTCGACAACGCGGCTTACATGTCGCCAAGGATGCGTCATTTCCATCCGTAGGCCGGCCACAGGACTATGAATTCTAGTTAGCACGTATCTGGGCACCTCAGAGCCGGCCTGTCTCGAGATGATGCTGGTCGGTCTACCAGGTGCCCTAGAACAAGTGATCCATGTACGTAAGCAGTGGCGAACCGCCCTGCCTGTATTCACCACACCTATTCTCTGCTTTCTCTGCTGGAAGGAGATTCTCCATTTTGTCGCAGCGAGCGTAGTCTCGTGCGTTGCCAATCGGGTCTCTACGGACATGGAGCTGAGCTCACTGTAGCACAGGCGGCAGTGGATGAATAGAATAGTTGGATACATTACAAGCCTGTAGACTCGGCCCACTTGACAATAAGAGAACTTAGCGGCTCCACACGCTCAGGACTACAAACGCTCTCGAGGATAGCCTTCGCCGACACTTGCGAGCGAACGCGCAGAAATGTGGGTATCACGGTAGGCCCTGGCAGCGTGCCGTAGGGCGAGGTTACTGTGCCTGTGCGAGAAGCAATGCCGCTGGGCAGAGCGAGGGTCACCCTTGCAGGCTCGGGCAGCAACAATTCGGCATCGAGCAAGCGTTGGAACGCCTGCTGCATTGGCTCACGAGATGCGAGGGCATCCAGACCCGCCATCGACACATTAACAATGCGGCGCTCCGTCGCATCGATGGCAGTGCCCAAGTCGCGCTGCGCTCGCTTGACAAACTGGCAAATATGATGGAAGCACATTTCAAAAGTGAATGGCTCATGCTCCGAAAGCTGCAGGTGCCGAGCAGTGATCATCAAGACCATCTCAGGCATCGACAGTTCCAGCATAAAAGCTAGTGTAGGGTCGTGGCGCTGCAGTTCTGCTGCGTGCACGAAGGCGCCAGCTTCGAGGCATGGATTTGCCACACTAAGCGCAGCGACAGGTGGCGTCAGCGCTTGATACAAGAGACGTACGTCGCCACTGAGGGCATGCAGGTGTTGAATACACGCACGGAACGCACTGTCCTGGAGCAATGCGTCAACTTCGTGGCACCATGTCTTGCCGAAAGGGGTGCTTGGTGATGCGCCAGCCAAGAGCGCTGTCCGCGTCAAAATGATATACTGTTCGAACGACGGCGGGTGGACATGCACGGAGCGATGTGAGAAGCGACTCTTGACACGCTTTTCAAGAAAGTCAGGTGCATCCACACGCGTCGACAAGCCAATGATGAGGAGGCCAGGTGCATAGCTTGCGGCCTGGACCGCGTCCAGTAAGCAGTACAGGAGAGCTTGGCGTGGTCGTTGGGCAAACTGCTCAAACTGATCGAGTACAATGACGAGCGGCCGCTTGTGGCTTGTCTCGCCCGTCGAGCTGGTGCGAGTGAGAAGCGAAAGGATGTGCGATAAAGTGGCCGAAAGCGTCGACAGGATCGATTGCGCGAATGAGTCCGGCACAGACGCCGATGCATTTGGTTGGACATGCGCGGCATGCTCTCTTACACTGACAACATTGTCATTTGCGACCAGCTCTTCCTCTCCTTCTCCCTCTTCGTCGTCGTCGTCCTCAGCCATCCCCGCCTCTTCCACATCCGCATCCACCAAATGTTCCGATTCGAACTCGGGGTCTAAAGCCAAATGGGCCTCTAAGCCCATCCCAGTTTGCGTGGGCGAACGGGCTCTGTGCATCGTGGGCGGCAAAGATGCTGAGGCCCATTCAGCCAATGGCCGGTCATCACTCTCAGTATCCGAGTCCATGTCTTGCTGCTCGCGCCCCAGTATATCGTCGACATCATCAAGGCCCATAGCGCCCTGGTCCATGAGTTGGCGGGCCATGTCGGAGAGGCACTGTCGGTCCGTTGGATGCACCAGCGCCGACAACGACACGGTCCATGGCGATGCATGCTGCCCCATTTGCTCTTTGTCGTGACATTCTACTTTGATGCGCCGCAACACTGACTCGACCAGCAGACTCTTGCCGCAGCCACTCTCGCCAACAACGATGCAGCTATTACCTTCGTGCTCATGAACACTGCTGCGTACGAGCGCATACAGTGCACGCCAGGCATCACCTAGTCCCACACACTCTTGTCCCATATAGGGCTGTCTCTTATACACATCTGACGCTGCCGACGACTCCTTACGTGTAGAT